>Ga0209454_1000705_pt1 | contig 18323 bp, 11 predicted proteins | sample WorMetHERISLAND1_2_FD_187400 | JGI IMG/M metagenome (GOLD analysis project Ga0209454, IMG submission 187400) | Marine gutless worms symbiont microbial communities from Max Planck institute for Marine Microbiology, Germany - Olavius geniculatus... | ecosystem: Host-associated > Annelida >... | reverse complement strand
ATGTAACAAGGGAGAAAATACCTAACCTGGTTACGCCATCTGACGAACAACATTAAATTTTTATGATTCCCAATGTGTGTGTCTGAACTGTTATCACATTTGCAAAAAATCATTGAATTTTACCTGTGCATTCAAATGTTACCAGCAAAAATGTAAGTTGGCTTCACTTTAGCTGGCCCACCCTGTATACAACCTGTTGTACTTGTACTTGTAGTGTAATGGGCCGGCAAGCCGAAGCTTCAAACTCCCATATCCTTGGCCCACAATGCATCCAGACGATTCTTCAAAGAGTTGACTGATGGAGCCTCTATGACCAACTGAGGAAGCCAGTTCCAGTCTCGGACAACTCGCTGGCTGAAGAACATCTGATGCACCTTTGATTCACTTCGCAAGACATACAGACGTTGGCTGTGCCCTCTGGTGTTGTAAGGATTCGTAGCCATGGAAAAGAACTGTGTGTAATCAATGTTCCTCTAACCCTGACTGCTGTTGTTTTTGAGACTAAGAAGCCTTCTATCTATGCACTCAGTTTTCTCTCGGTACCAAATTCCTTGAGTTTTTCTAACAGCCACTGATGTGGTACACTGTCGAACGCTTTACAGTAGTCAAGAAATATAACATCTAGATCATACCCATTGTTCAGTGCCTGGATCCAGCTCTCTAGTGTTTCCAGCAGATTAGTGAGGAATGATTGTCCCTTCCAGAACCCATGCTGTTTTTTGCAGAGAAGTTTGTTTGTTTCTAAATGCTTGACAGCTAGCAGAGTAGATTATCAGAATAGTCAAATGTACAAATTTGATTATTTTGCTTCTGTGCTGTAGAAATGTTGGTGTGTCACAAAGTGTCATTGAAAACGGAGACTCTGGCAGGCAACATCCAGTTGGCTTGCAGGGCTGATGTGTTGGCTTTACCATACGCACGCAGCGCCATTGCAGTCTGGAATCTGCAACATAAATCTGATGAGGTGCTTTTTTGTTTGTAATAATAAGTTTATTACTGATACTTTGTGGATTTTATTATAGTCTTAGCTTTTTCTCAATACTGCCAATTTTAATCTCACATCACTTGCTTACATACTTCTTTGGCACCAATTGTAGGGACATTTGGGAAATGCAAAAAAATCAAAGATACTTTTTGTGAATTTTAGTTTTGGACTCAACTCAGTTTTTTATGTTTTTGCTGTAACTTGGTTAAGAGACAAAAAGAGTTTTTTAGCATGTAAGAAGTCTTTTTGTAATAGTTATAATTTTTTTAGGTTTGCAGTAAACAATTATTAATTTGACTGATTTATCAGCATGCTCTGATTGTAGCCAGTATTGCTGGAAGGCCATCGGCGCTCTGTCACAGCACTTGCATTTAGTCATTCACACAATCCAATGATGCTTTGTTCAGCTACAGCCCATGACTACATCATCCAGTGGAACATGGATCAAATCTTTTCAAACAAAGGTAATGCTTAGACTGCTATCTGTAAGCTTACGTAACTTTTTTTGCCAAAGCTGCTTTTGCTAACTAACAACTGATTGACTTACGGTATGTTAAATAGTAAACTGTGCTTGTTGAGAAGAAAAGAAAAGATGAAGTCTGAGTGATTGTAATTGAACGTTTACATAAATAATGGCATTGCAACAATTATTAATTATCTCTTAACTACGAGATATAAAATCTAACATATTTGCTCAGTTGTTAAAACTGTTATTTGTTGTTCTGGTGCACCTTGGTTTGCTGACTGAAGAAGCATCTAGGCTGCAGCAATAATTAAATTTTATTTTTGAAGACTTGCTTACGTGGAGTAACCGTGAAACAAATGAGCTGGTCAAGCAAACACTGCATGTGTCTGACTGTATGTGATTAGTTGAACGTTCTCGCGGCACTCGTGGTCAAGTTATCTGTCAGGTTTCATCCTCAGCGTCGCATGTGAGCTATATCAGTTACAGCCCTGACGATCAGTTGGTAGCTGTTTCTGCTGACAGACTTATCTACATTGGTGATGTGCCGGTTAGTGAATGGCATCGCTGTTGAATAATTGAATGATTTAATAAACTAGCTAACCGTCTTGGGCTGTGAGAAGGCTGTTAACACTACATCATCTACCACTGCTGTTGATTATTGAATGGATTCGCTACTTGCAGCACGAGCAACTCTGCCTATTCCTATGCATTTTTCTGTAGTGTCATTCGTCTGTCTGTCACACTCATGCTCTGCTTCGACAGTTTGACAATTCCGGTGTCGCAGAAACTTCATCACACCGGAAAATAATTCCCACATGCAGCAGTATGGGTTAGGGTTAAGATTATCGATAGGGTTAAGGCTTAGGTTAGGGTTAGGGTTAGGGGTAGGGTTAGGATTAGGGCTAAAGTTAGGGTTAGGGTTTGGGTTAGGATTACGGTTAGTTACATCATGAGAATATGGAGGTGGGAAGTATTTTCCAGGTGCGACAAATTTTCCACGACACCGGCAGGCACAATGACACATTGTGCTAGATGGGGGTCACTGACCTCTTTGGGAAGGGGAAATTTGAGGGTTGGTCATATCCTTAGCTAAAACATGCAGTTGCTTCCAATTTGCCAAAAAAGACAATTTATGATTTTGTAGATGGCAGCATTGATCATCAATTCCAGCTTTTACCGAATTGTTTTGATCCTTGTTTGCAATGCAGCAGATGATAAAAGGTTGCTAGAATTTCAGGCAGTCATGATGGAAACGGTGGGCAGCACATATACAGGCTGTATGTCATAACTACTTCTGTGATCCACATAAAATAAACACTCATTTTGAAACTCAAAATAACACACCAAATAGAACTAAGTTTTGTATAATGACACACAATACATGTTGTTCAAATTTATTTTATTTTATTTTTATCAGATTTTTATGTTGTGATCTCAACAGTAAAATTAGCTTTTTCCTGTCAGGTTTTAAATACATTATTCTGCATACCATAATGTAAACTCATTTCATCATTTACTGCTTGTTTGTGAATTAATTACTTTTTATACGTCATGTTTATAATTTTCAAATAAACCTTTGATAGAGGTACTTATGTCAGTTGGATATCGTTAAATAAAATATTGCAATTTGCAGTTTGTTCTTACGTCGGTTATCTCTGGGACTGGGTGGTGTTTGGCAGAGTTTCAAGGTGACAGCTGTACTTGAAGGTCACTCTGGTAATGTGAACTGCGCTGAGTTCTGTCCTCACTATACTTCCACGTTGGTGTCAGTGTCAGACGACAGGACATTCAGGGTAAGACGTGTTCAATGCTTTTTTCTTTCTGACTGACTTATGTGTTTCATTCGGCAAAAATGGTTAAAGTTTTTGGAATTTTATTACATACAAATACCATTTGTTTTTTTGTGACAAGTTAATTTTTTGTGCTTAGATGTTAATAATGATATACATGAATAAAAAAAATGGAAACACAAGAACACCTACGAAGACAATCTGATGCATGACAGTGCCAAATTGCAGACTTATTCTACCAACTGACTGATTGGGGGTGGGGAACTGTAGCCTATACAAAGTCCTTACTGCTTTAAACCAGCTAAAATTATCTGAGCCATAGTGGTAGGCTAGCCAAATTTAACCCGGTTAAAGGACTTAGAAAAGTAATTTTAAAAAACAGCGTTTATAGGCCTGTAGTTACCTGGCTGTTTAGAAAGACATATCCAGACATCATCGTCGTTTTGGTTGATTCATTGATTGACTGACAGCTGTGCTGCATTGTTGTAGGTCTGGGGAATTGCGTCGTCATCTCTACTCTATCAATCTACCATTATCTCCTCTTCACCGTTCACTCGGCTTGCTATGCATCCAACGCATCAGAGCTTTGCTGTTGGCAGTGCAGATGGTCTGGTGAGTCATCAGGTTTTTTCTTTGACTGTGATTATCTTAATGATATGAAATGATACCAAACGGGTAAGCTAGGATAATAATGGGAATTTTCTTTTTCCATTATTGTTGCCAAGAAAATTAGTTTTGTTGTAGATGGATGGCAAATCAAGATTGCAAACATTATTGTGGTTACAGGTACGGATCTACGACTTAGCCGATGGACACGATTTCCGCTGCCTGCATCAGGTGGACGTTGGTCGCCTGCTGAAGCATTATCACCAGGAACAACTAGTCGTTCAGTCTGCTGCAGAACGCATTGGTCAGCAAAACAGTTATTTTGTATAGATTTGTCAACAGTGGACAATTATAGAGACTTTTTACATTGACACGATGCTTACGTAATGAAACATAACATAAAACGAAAGCACTTTCTGATTCACAAGGCCCCTGGGGCAACGCTGATCTACGTCTCTTAAGCCTTCAGCCAGACACCAGTTTACACTGCGAGATCACTGTGCATCACGCGGTGTGCCTGTGTCACCCCATTAACCGGCCTTTTGTTAGTACTAATTCTCCCTACTCACGGAGGATAGACAGCTTCGTTTGTTATTTAAGGTGTTTAAGATTAAAAGGTGGTGAATGGTGATATATGCCTAGCTCAGCTACGGAGCGTCACCTGCCGTATGGGATCACACAGTGTTATTTGCCACCCGACACACGTGAACGCGCCCCGCCTTAACCCCAGCCCGATAGGCTGGTACTCGATTTACCTACCCCGGAGGGATGGAAGGCTGAGTTGACCTAGGCGGCTGGTTACTTACAGAGATGGCAGCCACCCATCAAAGTACTAACCCAGCCCTGCATAGAGTAACTACGTTGATTTGATCAGACGCGTTAGCACTACGCCACGCCACCAATCTAGTACCTGGTGTGAAAAGGTCTAATATAACATGTCGTCTGTATATACGCCAGCGATAATCGGAGGCAGTGCACGGTGCCAGCACTCGTCATCGGGTGATGGCGGCAGCGACAGCATTGAGTCTGGGTCTCAAATATCAACGTCTGTCGTAGGCCTTGCTTACATCTGTAGTGGTACTACACCTTCAACGCACCTGTCCTCCACCTGCTCATTACCTTACCTGCTGACCCACGGCAACGACAGCGTCGTCAGGTAGAGCTGTTCTTACTGTCCTTGTTTTATGATCTGCTCAGTCCTTCTATCTCTCACTGTATATTGTCTGGACACTGGAGTGTACCCATGATCTCACTTACTCAGTTGCGACGACTGATGAGTCTTGAGTTTGTGTATTACATGTGCGTCCAGGCAGAACACGCCGTCGATCATGGCCATGAAATAAGTAGCGTACTTCTCAACAGGGTCTGCTTTGTATCGTGCTTTGTTACACTGGCATAATAAACGACAGACTTTGTTGAATTCTATACATAATTCTTGCAGATATGAAGCTGTAAACTGACCTACAGAAAAGTCGAGAATAAATTGCACTTACGAAAATTTTGAAAAACAAAATGCAATTTTTAAAATTAATAAAAAATTAAGCCCAGTTAGAAAAATTCACAAAGATCTTTAGAAAAATTTTAAGATCATTTCGAGCAATGAAAGTAATCTTACCTTTGTTTCTTATTCTAGGCTTCATGGCACTATACAAATTTGCTTTTAACGTTTACTTTTAATAGGAAGTTTTGTAAATCAATCTATGGAGAAGTATAGTGTTTGGAATGATAGGCTGGCAGCAGACCAGTTCATAGGCGTATAGGTGACATTAGTGCTGTGACAAACCGACACAAACGTGTCATGTCTTTGAATAGACACATAAGCTGAAACTTAGCTTAATAAGTTATAATATATTCATCAAATTGCAACCTTTTATTATTGTTTTTGTTGACGTTTTGGCAATCGCTGCTGCCTTCGTCGGAACGACTGTTCGCCAGATGTAGCTGCGGCGGATAGTAAGTAGTCGTAGATGTGTGGAAGTTGGTAGGACCACTAGTCTCGGTTTATTGACTTATCTTGTTTTTTCTGATGTGTATTGCTTCCCTGATCCATTGGTCCATCCTGTTGCTTTCTCTGTCGATCACCTTGGCGCGATCCCAGTCTATGACGTCGTTGAGAGAGATGGCGTCAACAAAAACAATAATAAAAGGTTGTAATTTGATGAACATATTAACAAACGTGTCATGTTTGCGTTGTGGTTCCAGTGAGCTGCTGTCCTTTACGCCGACTCTGTTCATCGCGACAACTGGCGCCGTATTGCGGGTCAACGCCAACTCACTTGAGCTTGAGGACTGCTTCAGCTTGCAAGGTACAGTACTACAGTGTGGTGGCTAGGACGTTGGACTCCGACTTGCGATTGAGAGGTCCTTGGTTCGACTCCCACTCGTGTCGCTGTCAAGTGGTTACTACTTGGATGGGCGACTGTGTGAACAGTATACACCATTTCGGTATATAACCAACACCAAGGTCAACTCAGCCTTCCAGTTCCTCCAGGGTAGGTAGATTGAATACTGGCCTGAGTACAGTAACTGGCCTGTCTGGCTGGGGTTACGGAGGGGCACGTTTACCTGTGTCATGTGGCACATAACACTGTGTGATCCCATATGGCAGGTGATGCTCCGTCCGTAGCTTTGAGATTGGTTGTCCATGATGAGCTGTGCCATGTAATCATTTTCAGCCTTCCATCCTAAACTATCTACCATCATCATTCACCACTACCACCTCATAGGAGTCAAAAATCAAGTACACGACACAAAGTTTTTGTAGCTGATTTTGAAATTTCTTTCACTGGCACACAAAGTGATAATTAATTTAAATCCACATCCTGCTTTGCATCAGAATGAGCACTATGTGAGTCCGTGTCAGTTGACTGATTTACGTAGCCATAAAGTCTAACAGTTATGGCTCGTCTGCTGAGCGTGTTGTCAAGCTATATATTAATATTATTTCATCTTATCTACACGAATGCAGCTGTCAATCTGGTGTAGGCTCAGTGTCGTCTGAAAGCTCGTCGGTACTGCACGGCCGCAAAGATTTGACACTTTCCAGCAATGCGGCGTTCACACAGAGTCTGACTCAGCAGCACGTGGTAAGTGAAACAGATGATTTACCGTTAGATTTACTTATTATTTATTACCTTTTGCCGAAGAAGAACGTTGTATGGCAAGTTTATCCCATTGCTTGTTAGGTGGGTTGGTCAGAATTTATGAAAAGTTTTTGATGAATTGTTGAAGGGATTCAAAGGAAATGGAGTTTTTGGTGGTGATCCAGATTCTATTGTCAGTTCTAGAATTTTCAACTGGGATTCTGTGGCTTGCCACTGGGAAATACACGTGAGCTGACACTTAACACTGTATCTCGGCAAGTGTTAACGTATTTTGATGAAAAATGTGGTGTATAACTAACTTGACACATTTGCTATTTATCGCTTTCAGCTTCCCAATTAACGCGGCGTTAGAGCACTGAAGCCCATGCTGCTTTCTAACGCTAATGAAAACACTTCTGGTCCATTTTATCAATATTTCGTTAAGTCTATGTTCACCAACTTTTGCCGTTGACAGGTGTGGTGTGTTCTGGGTAAGCATTTTTGCAAGGAGGTGGACGTTTTGTCAGTGACTTGCAGTGTAAGCCGGAGCCTGCAGGCCCGACCAGGAGCACTGCTCAGCCCAGACGACGGGTCGGCAGTGAAGTCTGACACAGATGCTGATGACGTTTGGTGGTCCGCTGAGTGTTCTGATCTCAGAGGCGTCATATCAGTTCTGTCCAGGCAAGTATCACACCAATGGACGTAAATTCACTAAAGACAGGGGGACATGTCCAATTGTCCATTGTCCTTCACCAGTGGCGTCGTGGCTGTGGAGTTTGCAGTTGCTATCTCCTAAAAAATGCTGTCGAAAAATTTGTCAGAAAATTAAAACTTTTCTTGTCTGAATAGAAATTTTGACTACTCATAATTTCTTCTGCCGGAAAATTGCAATTTTCTCTCCATGTACGGGGAAACATTCTCGTGGGGCCCCAAATATTTTCACGGGGCCTTTCTGGGGAGAAAATTTTTGAATTCTTGTTTTCAAAATGGTACATTCTGGCGTACTTATATTTCTGGCCGACGGCGGCCCCCCAAACGTCGCGGGGCCCGGGGTAGGTTACCCTCTACCCCACCCTCTCGACGGGCCTGTTTAGCAGCAGAAAAGTCAGCCAATAATGCACTAAATGCTTTGCTGCTTGCTCTGGGCTGCGGCTAGAACAAAGACTTGCCCATCGCGGCGCCGCTGTCTCCATCCCTTATACGTTGGACATAAATCGACGGCACCGTGTCACACCTTTCCAGTAGCCTGTCAGGAAACTGTGGGCATGCAACGCCCCAGAGTGTTAGATGTCTGATGACTGTTACTGCATTTATAAAGATTTTGAAAGCATATATTGTTCCTCAAAAGCGCCAGAACTGAAAATAGGCGGACAATAATTCAATGTAACTGTAAATTGTAATCTTACCATAAAGCTTCATGCTGAGCGACGAGAGTTAAAAGAAGGGGCTTAGGTTACTAAGTAGTGGGTACTGAACTTTTGAAGCTGGCAGAATAGGCCTGTTAGCGAATAGCGAGGCGTGTGTATCCGACAATGTGTGCGTGAGCAGTGCTCCTCTGCTGGCAAATTCACCGCTCAAAGCAGAACTTCAGCTCAAAGCGCAGGCGCCCGTGAAACCGACCAAGAAATCAACAATTTCCGGTCTGTCAGTTTGTCCTCTGTATTAGTGTCATATCAGTCATGATGTCGATGATTATGATAATGACCTGTAACAATGACGTAGTACACTGTGTCTCAAAGAAACATACCCGAAATTTTTGACTGTAACTGAAAAAAAAATTATCAGATTTGGATAATTTTTTGTGTGAATATTCATGACACAACTTGCCATCAAATGACTGTTCAGTTTCCCATTTCACGCAATGTATGCTTCTGCACTACCTAGGGAAACCCGATTAAGCGAAATATGTGTTGAAATAAACAGAAAACCTGAAAGAAACATCTCTGACATTATCGATCGTAACTTGAATAAAGATTAGCCGATTTTGGTAATACTTGGCAGAAATATTTCTGACACAAACTGGCTAATTAATAAGTGTTTTAGTTTTTACCTCACCCAACGTCTGCTTTTGCACTATCTGGGGAAAGCAGACCAAGCATAATACGTGTTAAATTGAATGAAAAAAAACGTCAATGAATTCCATCTATCCTGATCTGTGGGCCCCAACAGTCAGTCTATTACAAGGTTTGATTGTCATGAAGCAGTGCATCTACCAGATGAAGTTTAGGAATGTTTGTAAAGTCAAGAAGCAACTGGTACAGCCTGGATTGGTCTGGAGCAGAACATTATCGATACTGCTGTCAATAAATGGAGATAGCCTCTCTTTGCCTGGGTTTGCGTAGTGGGCCAACACTTCAAGCAATTTTACTGCAGGCAGTTGAAAAATGGACAACTGGATGAAATGTCAGCTAAAGTGTTAGAAATGTGAACAAAATGTGTTTTACACGTTATGTTAATTAAGCAATCGTGTTGCATTGGATAAAAAGTGATATTTCGCTGGTTATGTTTTCTTCAGGTAATGCAGAAACAAACGTTAGGTGAGGTGAGAAACTGAATGGTCATTTGATGGCAAGTTGTGTCCGAAATATTCGCACCAAAAATTATCAAAATCTGTTGACTGGTTTTTAAGTTACAGTCGAAAATGTTGGGATGTTTTGGGACACAGTGTAATTGTTGCCACAAATTCTCTAGCAGCAAACTGTTGTATAGGGAAAAATATCGGAAATGCACTTGGCGGACCACAGCGGGTGTGGAAAAAGTCTGCACGAAATTTTCAAAAATTGGGCTACCCACCAGCAGATGTATGACCAGAACTGACATTTAGTACACCCCGTAGACGCAGTTAAACTGACTGAAATTTTAGTTCAGTTCAATTTAGTTCAGTGCATTTCTGTCGCCTTTCTATATGCACGCTTTAAATGTTTTTGCTTAAATAACTTGATTTATTTTTTTGAAATTTTTTATAAACAGTTGTAGCCTATTGCTGTTTAGTTGAACAGAACATTGAATCGGATATAGCATGATCGTGCAGGGGGCTGACTGCAATTACTATTATTTGTAATATGCTGATAATAACTGATATTGTTGTTGTATTATATACAGTGCAAAAGGCTGGGTCGTTGAACAAGAAGGGTGAGATCGTTGACCATCAGCCGGTCACACTTCACACAAAGATCAAGTCTTCCGGATACTCACGCCAAGCGCCGAGGTTCATTACGTTGTATATCGGTAGTGTTCTACTTTTGTGCAGCTTCAACGATTCGTTATTACCTCAACTAACAACTGACTGACGAATGACCTGACCCTGCAGTTGACTGGACCGTTAGCCACGATGAAGTAACCTCTGGCCTGTCTCAAGCTTACCGATATCCCTACGGATATTAGCTTACGACTGCGAGCTAGCTTTCCGCTGCATCTGCTGCTGCTCCTTCAAGCAAGATGGCTCCATCTTCTCGGGCATGTGGCAAGGATGGGCGACTTGCGTGACCTGTTCGCAGCCCTGAATACGTCGATCCGCGGGCTGCCCAAAGACTGGAAGCGCCTGCCCTGGTTGCCCACGTTACGCCTGGCTACGAACCCTGGAAGCTGACCACCAGCCGCTCATCCACGGACTCGACTCGGCGTGGCGACACACACGAGACCGAGGACGGTGAATCAGCTCGTGGACGCAGCTACGCTCCAGTCTGAGGCATGCTCTCGATGACGATGAGTTGTTTATGATTTTTTTTACTCTGCGACTCACATTGATAATAATAATAATAATATACATGTATTCCTAGTGATTATAGCAATAAAATAATATATGAAATACAACTGATTAAACTGAATAAAAAAGAACGGTAAATAAATAACTAGTTTTGTGCAGAAAAATGGCCGTTTTTTCTGCAGGTCTTCGATGTTTCAACCGAAGCTGAATCACGCCACCAAAGTTACAAAGTCGTCGAGGTGACTGCAAAAATATTTTGCTATCATTTCTAACAAATATTGTCTAGAATTGCCAATTGCCAGTTGCCAAATTTTATTGGTAGGGTTGCCTGAGTAACCTAGTTTCTGAGATCTGGCTTGAGAGTTGAAAGGACACCGATTTCTTTGTTACATTGCCATTTATTATTTCTCGTAAACAAATTTTTTTTTTTTCAGTTTGAGTATTTTTGTTGTCGTCGTCAGTTGTCGCATGTCGTCGTTGTGTGGTGTTACTGAGCATATCATCATAAAAATCATTTTGTTAATTTGTTTATTGATTGACCACTGTTCGGTTGTTTGTCATCTATAGAGTATTTCAGCTGCTGCTATTGCTGTTAATATGTAGCATGCCTCGTCTGTCGTCATCATCGTCATCGTCTCGGGACGAGTACCCACTGCACGGCGGTCCTCCAGTCAACCATGTCTCTGTTCTGAACGTCGCTGAACGACCCACAGCCGTCAACTCGCTTCGATTCTCTGGTAAAATAATAAAAGCCGACTGCTGCCGAATGATGACGTTGTTCTGCGCTTGCGTCATAACTGTAACGTGTACAAGAATACAAGATTGTTGCAATATTCCGACGCAAAAAAATGTATATTTGTATTTTTTTCAGTTACAAAAACCAGAAACTATTGTAAAATAATTGCAAACAACGAGACAGAAAACGGGTTTTAGTAAGTATCGATAGACACCTTTACGGCATTTCGAGTAATTCGTTGGACGGCCGCACGTATGTCGGCTGCGTGCGCCGCGGATCGAGAAATGCAAGTATACGCGTGCTATTTGCAGGGAAGGGTGACGCTGTGGTATGTGCGCTGAACAATGCCAGTGCGGTCGTGCTGTCGTCTTCAACGAAGAACAATCTCTCCTGTACTGCCGTTCTTGCCGGTAGGCCTATTAACTTTTTTAATTTTTACGGTACGGTACTGCTGTCAAGTAACGTCAGGTTTTTTTCACAAATAAAGAATAGAATATATTTAGTATCAGCTAAACGTGACGTAGCCAATTGACGAATCATGCAATTTTTGTGCATTTGTCGCATGCATATCGTTTTTTTATTTATTTCTTATACAAATAGAGATGATGATCGTCATATTTTCTGTTAACTTACCGGTAATTAACTGCCGTAGCCGAGTGATGAATAACTGTATGCAATCCGTGCATTAATTTTTTTTGGTCGCGACGGCTCATTGCATAGGCTATCTTTACCGTTTTCAAGGCCAATAGGCCAAATTTACACTTTTCTGTCACGTAGATGAGCATTTCTACATTTTTGCGCGCTGAAGCGAAGTGTTGTTGACCAGTGACGTTGTGATGGGTTAAAAAACTAAAAAAAGTAGGCTGGGCACGAAGTTGCAGTTTTCCAACTGAATTCCGAACGACAACGGCAAATTTCCGATAGAAAAGATTATGAATGAGTACTCAAGATTTCGCTTTCATCTCTGAATTTTCCAAAAATGGAGATTTCAGAAAAATTTACTTTTTGTCGAATAATTTATGTTTAAAAGTGCCAAGTTCGGGGCTGGGTAACCTGGCTTCTTAGCCCCAAATTTTGCGTTTTTGGACAGAAATGTACCGACAAGAAGTGAATATTCTGACAATTTTCCGACATCCCAAAATTTTGGGGTCGGGGAGCTAACCCTTTGATATCCGGCTCCCCCCACTATTGTCGTTAAGTTTGTACGCAGGACACAGCCAGGCAGTGACGTGCGCTAGCTGGAGTCACAGCGGTAAGCTGCTGATTACGTCCAGTGATGATAAGACCGCCAACGTCTGGTCACTCGGTACAATCGATCCCATCATGACCTTTTCCACCACCGCTCATAACTTCGCCGCCTCCGCCGCTGATGCTAAGGACAAGGTTAAAATGTTAAATTGTATAGCTTTTCATAGAAAATTTATCTGAGAAATACGGAACGTCACCTGCCATAGGCCTATGATCACACAGTGTTACCTGGCATGGGTAAATGCACCCCTCCATAATCTCAGCCAGACAATCCAGTACTCGTATACTTACCTTGGAGGGAGAGAAGACTGAGTTGACCTTGGTGTTGGTTATATACCTAGATGGTTTACTTGTCTGCATACAGTTACCCATTTATGTACTATAACTACTTGATAGCGACCTGGCTGGGAGTCGAACCCACAACCTCGCGATTACAAGTCCTACGTCCTCACCGTTACTCTACCAAGCCACTACCAAGGTCACTCAATATAAAGCTGCTTGAAATTAGAAAAGTGTGTTGGCTGAGTTTTATTTGTTGTCATAGCCTATTGTTGCAGAGTTTGCTGGCCGTTTACTGTACGCCGATGACACAAGGTTCTTTTAAGCTCAGGCTACAACGTGTGCTTGATAATGCTGTGATGTGTCAATTTGTCAGACGTATTTTTTTGGCAGTTTAACGTGTCCAAATCTTATTGTAGGCCTATACATAGTTTTTGATAAAACATCAAAATGTACACTGCTTTTGATGGTCCTTGATGGCACGAGTGTTCGTATTTCTCGTATACTCTTAAATGTAATAAATAAGTGGCGTTTTGTTCTGCGTAACCCGTACTACCTTCTCGTCGTTGTGCCGTGTTTGATAAAACATCAGTGTACACTGATCCATGTAGAGTAGTAACGCAGCGTTCAGCAAGCCAGTTCGCTCGGCTCAGTTCTACTACGTCGACCGCTTCATTCTGCTGTCCTCCGGCTACAGCTTCTCTCTGTACAAATATTATCTGGACACCGCAGCCAAGTCAGACCTGCAGAGGTGCATAATCACTGACCACTGTTTTGCACATTCTGTTTCTGACTTTGTGTATTTCTCAAGTTCGTAGTCTATGTAATGTGTGCTTTATAAATTCGCTTGCTTACTTACTTATTTACTTAATGCAAACATGTCAGTTTTATAGAGTGGTGGACGTTAATAGATAGATCTACTGCAAGCCTGTCAGCTAGAGTTTTGTGCCTTAGAATATGACAGTAAGAATAACAAGAAAAGCCCTGCTAACGCAATGGGGAGCGCGCAACAGCGGTGCATGTTTGAAAGCCCAGTAAAACAAGATCTAAGTCAGTCACCAGAGGGCGTCAGACGACCGGCGGCTAAATTATCTTGAGTGTTTTACTCGTACTCACCAGAGGAAGCGACCTGTCTCGCTCAGCCAACGCCGTATCGGCTGAAAATCGCAAATTTTTTTTATTTCCCTCTTATTTAGCACCTTTGTTCGGGGTGACCCCCTTCGAATTTATGGAAAAGCTTTACGGATCCAGAAACTATAGTCTTCCAGGCAGCCGAAGGTAATGATTTGGTGATCCTAGTTTGCACCGCTTTGGACTGATCCACCCTTGTAACAGACGGACGGACAGAATTGCGATGGCTAAGACGCGCTACAGCAGTAGCTGCTGTTGCGCGTAAGAAGGGTATTCTGTACTAGATGACGTGCAGTCACTGTCTGTTTTCTATTTTTCTTATATGCCTACTTGACGACTGTTTCCTATTAATTTACTGCTGAATTGTTTTATTTTTTCTATAATAATTACATCGCCTTGGATTTTGAGATCGATCTTTGGGACTTTTTTCCTGAATTTTTTGCACTAATTGATTCCTATCACTGGGTTTCTGTTTAGTTAGTTTCTACCTTGTTCTGCTGCAGTTGGGAGGCGTTCTAACGGTGTGTGTGGTATTACAACGTATATAGGTACGCGTCAAACAACAAGTACAAGCTGGTCAAGTCGTTTGCGCTGGACACTGCCCAGCAGCTGACCGCTTTCTCCGCTATCAACAGCTTCCACTCATGTATGACTATGATATCGCTGTTGTCATCATAACTATCATTTAACGTGGCCACAAATGGCCCACAATACCAAACGTTGTTTTAGATTTATTTCAGTAGGGGTCTAAAGTGTAAAAATATGTCGGTGTCCGGCTGTGACCGAATGCTTGAGTTAGACTGAAAGTGGCGATACAAAAGTGATCGATGTCAGATATGGAAACTCGTTTCATAGTTTGGCACTATCAAAGACCACATTGCCTTTGATAGCAGTGGATTGTTTCAGCTGTTACTGCTACTTTCCTCTGATCGTTGAACTTGCAAATAAAACTCTCGTTCCGTTCCAGCTAATTCAGTTAAGTGTCTGAGCGTAGCCCAATTTTTATTCTTAGCCGTATCTGATTTCTGTGACTACTTTCTTCTATAACCCTGACCTTAAAGCTGTGTTCACAGCGACAGAAAGGCAATGAACTGAAATGAAATTCGTAGCCCGTACTTTAACTGCCGAAATATTGACCTTCAGAATAGCGGACCAAAGCTATGATTAAAGCGTTGGATTAGGACATATATTACGTTATTGTGGCTGTCTGTTTAAGTTTTATATAGGTTTTAAGCTTTTCATGGGACATTTATTTCAAAGCTACGGAGCGTCACCTGCCATATGGTTACTTGCCACCCAACCTAAATGAACGCACTCCGTCTTAACCCCAGCCAGACAGGCCGGTACTCGATTTACCTATCCCAGAGGGATAGAAGGCTGAGTTGACCTTGGTTGTGTATTTGCAGACATAGTGCTGGCAGCCGGATCAGATAAGACCGTTCACGTATTCGACATCAACGCTGCTCGATGTGTTCGTGTGATGACCGACGTGCATACGCGAGCCGTGCATCATATTGCACAGAACCACGTCAGTCAGCTCTTCGCGTTCATACTTATTTACATAGTTGTAATAAACGATTGTAATTTTTTTACGAAAAAGCGCTTTAACGTGTTTTTGCAGCGTTTTTAATTCTTAGTAAACGTTGAACGATCACTGGGAAAAATTTGGCAAAAGTCGGCAGGGAGTTAAAATATTTATAACGTACAAACATTGAACTGTTACTGATAATAACATTATAATATCGACTGTTGTATTAGGATTTGTTTTTTTTTGTGTGATTGCAAAATTTAGTAAGTGTGAAAAAATTTCATCGTGAAGTATGCCAGTAGTCAAATACGTCAATTAAAAGGAGGGTCTCGTTTACAATTGTTTTAATTTCTTTACAGCACAGGTTAAAATTTATGCATCTGTGTGTTTTACCATTATGCAGGGTTCGCAGTACGTGTCTAACTCTAATGCAGTCTATGATCTGTTTCTAACGTCTGCCGTCACCGACGGCTTGAAACTCTGGGACCTACGATCGAACAGGTTTATTTCTAGAGTTTATTTTTTATCCCGTAAATTGTGCTACATGCTTCCCATTGCCTGGGTTATGATATGAAGATTTGCAGCTTATGTGATGATTGTTTGGTCGTATTTTTCCTGCTTTGAAATATATTGTTCTTCTTTATTTGTCTATTATTTCCACTACCTCATCACACAATTTTTTACTCTTTTTGTTTTTAGCCCCCTACCAGTTACTCCAGTCCATACTATCTTTCATGCAGTGCATTTAGTTGCTAATCATAGTGACACTGATGGAGGCAACCTTTAGGAGGGCAACCTTTAGGGAGTGATTATACATGTACTTGCTGAGCGCATTTAACGTTATGCACTATATAGTTTCACATTTTACTTACTTACTTAATTTTTACCTGCAACGTATAATACCTGACTAATTGCAGTTGAGCACTTTAGTAATACTAGAGAAAGCACTCAGAGAGCGCAGGTACCTCCGCCAAGGCAAAGCTATTCGCCAGGTGGCGTCACCATCTTCGCTTTGCCAGCGGTTCGCTTATGCCCCCTTTAACGCAGTGGTAACGAAAATTTCAAAGTGATCCAGAATCCAGGATTCCTGCCGGATCACGCTCAAAATTGAATCATTGGTAGTTTATGCCATGCTCGACGTACCCTCAAAATTTCAGAAAGATCCGTCCATAACTTTTTGAGTTATCTTGCTCACACACAGACAGACAAACAGACAACAAAAACATAACCTCCTTGGCGGAGGTAATTAACGATTCCTATTGATTCCTGTGGCTTTCTACGGTCACGGAATGAAAACTGACGTAGTTGGACGCATGCTGAGAGAACGTGTGTGTGGCAAAGGCCGACCACGAAGAAGATGGATACAAGACCTCTTTGATTTGTTTGGTTTTGGGGTCAACGACGTTCCTGCATTGACGCAGGACCGAGAGCATGCAGTGGAGACTGTAGAAACTCTGTTCATCGTGTTGTTGCCGTGACCACTTTTCAAAGGACGGCATCTGCCCCGACAGTGGACGTGAGCTGGCCCAGAAGTGAAACCAACCAAAAAATGAACTGAAATATCAGTTTAGTTCAGTTTATTCCGTCGCTTTGTACACGTCTTAACGAGTAATCCCATTTCGCCTAATTCTTAACCCTATCTTTAACTTTTATGTTCACCCTAGCCCTGACCCTAACTTTAAACTCTAACCCTAGTCTTAACCGTGAGCGCAGGCAAAATGGGATTAGGCAAAATGGAAAGACACCCATCTTAAGGAGGACGTGTAGGCCTATATAATTCAATAATGCGTCTCGGTGTGGTTGCTACAGATGTGTACGGCGGTACGACGGTCACATTAACCGAGTTCACGCTTGTACGGCTCAGATCAGTCCGTGCTGTCGCTACCTGGCCGCAGGATCAGAAGACAAATGCGTTCGTACCAATGCTACTTACTTTACTTAAACAGTACACGTTTTGATAGGCCGCATCACGACTCTTTGCTGTCCGTCCGTCTGTCTGTCTGTCCCGCGCGGGCTTTTAACTCGAGAGCAAAAAGGCTTAGAAAAAAAACAAAATTGGTGTGAACAGAACATGAGTAACACTGTGCCAATTTCCAGTTTAAAAAGTCAAGGTCAGGGTTACGGTTAGAGTTAGGGTGTTGCGGCTTTAGGCGGACGACGGCATAATATGTTGGCATTGGGCTGACATTTTTAGTTTATAATAAGTAGCCGAGCTTCTGGTTACAAGTCCAACTTGCGCAAGAAGCACTGTAGCAGGTAAGGGACCTTTCACCTGTTGTTGATAAGTGAAATTCATCCATCCATTTATTTATTTATTCATATAGTTGAATGATCGGTTGTTGTGGATGGGACAGGCGTACGTGTATGACATTCGGTCAGGTTCTTACCTGCACAAGTTGACTGGACACACGGACACAGTGCTGGCCGTAGCGTTTCATCCACAGTTCCCACAGGTAATGTTGTACACTGTGTCTCAAAGAAGTAATACGCCAAGATATATCCGTAACTTTCTAAATGTCAACGGATTTTTAATTTTTTTTTTTACGCGCAACAGCAGCTATTGCTGTATCGCGTCTTAGCCATCGCAATTCTGTCTGTCTGTCCGTCCGTCCGTCCGTCACACGGGTGGATCAGTCCAAAACGGTGCAAGCTAGGATTACCAAATCTTCACCTTCGGCTGCCTGGAAGACTCTAGTTTCAGGATCAATAAAGCTTTTCCATAAATTCGAAGGGGTCATCCCAAACGAGAGGGCGCTAAATGAGAG
>Ga0209454_1000704_pt1 | contig 18327 bp, 8 predicted proteins | sample WorMetHERISLAND1_2_FD_187400 | JGI IMG/M metagenome (GOLD analysis project Ga0209454, IMG submission 187400) | Marine gutless worms symbiont microbial communities from Max Planck institute for Marine Microbiology, Germany - Olavius geniculatus... | ecosystem: Host-associated > Annelida >... | reverse complement strand
CTTACCGTACAGGAAGAATATGGAATAACTTGCCAGCTGACAATACTGACTTTTCTAATTTAAATAGCTTTAAACGATCTATTACTTCCACATTCTTGGCTAGTTATTGCAAAGTTTATTTTTTCTGGTAGTCCTATTGTTGTATTGTTTTATCAGTGACATTCATTGATATTGTGCCATGTTAGTGGCTGCCCTTTGTCATTAAATGAAATAAATAAATACTAAAACTTTGATGCTTACGTTTTGTGTTTGCAGCATCCGTATCCGTCTGAAGACCAGAAAAAAGAATTGGCGGAGCAAAGCGGCCTGACTTTATCACAAGTTAACAACTGGTCAGTATTACATAATGAACGTTTGTGACATTACTGAACGAAAATATTCATTTTTGTAGCATACAGTATAAACAAAGAAAGTTAACTAAAGAAAGAAAAAAGGCAAAAAAAACTTTAGCTAGCAATCCATTTGTACATGTCTTTATTTATTATTTGAGCAGTTTTATATTTTCTTATCATCTGCTCATCTGTTTTATTTTATCCGTTAAATTAATAATCTGTCTTTTTCTGGCTTCTCCTCTATACCCTTCGATCTGTTCTCGCTCTTTGTCAGTTGTCTATCTCTTTCAGCTCCGAGTTTCCTATGACGACTAAGCTGCTTTTTATCGCATTTCATTTACTTTTGCCGCGTTTGTATTCGGGATTGCATGCATTATGTTGTATTTTATTTAGCGTTTAATTTTTATAAGCAATGTACGATTTGAGTAATAATAATGATGATAATTTCAGAGATCATGATCAGTGCCAAATTAGGCTTACTACCATTATGACTGTATTGCTCATTTTATCTTGTTGGTGGCGCAATATGATGCAAGCTCGTATAGCATTGAACGATTCGGGTCCGCCATTCCGAAGGGCCGCCAAAACCTGTTTTAGACATCGAAGAAACCGTACTTATTAAACGCTAAACTAACTTTTAGTAGCGACCCTAACCTATCCCTAACCGTGGCGGCGTTTTGGAATGGCGGGGGTCACCGTTGAACGACTGGTGTTGTATCTGGACGCCGGCGACATGTCAGATCTGTCTCCATATTCCACGCATCTGCAGGCGCTCCTTACTGCAGCGTCGCCAGCAGCAGCAGCAGCAGCGGTTGAGCATCTTCATCAGAGGCGGGCGGGCGAGCGGGCATTTCCCCGAGAGAGCGGCCTCTGGCGTCGTTCACCGTGCCGGTGGGTCAGTGAGCCGGGGCGCTACAGCCGGGCCCGGGGCCGGCCGAGCCGGTGTCGGTGCGGTTGACCGATCGTCACCGCCCGGGCCGGGCCGGCTTGGGCCGGACCGATAATGACGGCGTCGGGTTGACGTTATTCGTCGTGACAGACAGTCGCTGTCTCATTGCGTGCTGCTGCAGCCAGCAATGCCGCTGCGACGCACGCCGCCGCGTCAGCTGCTGCCAGACTGCAGCCGGCGACCATGCCAGGCGCCAGTCCATTGGCCGTCGTCTCGTCGCCGGCCGGTGTCACATTAAAATGTTTTTCTCATAAAAAATTCGCCCGGGGAGATAATCACAGATTTGATATGTCACTCCCCTTATTAGAATATCGCCGGCCTCGTAAATCTCATTACAGGATCGCCTTTAGAAAAGTCTCCCCCGGCCGACAATTTACCGGTAGAAATCTGCCCCGCCCTGCCCGGGGTGACTTTTGTGGGGAAATATTCTATAATGGGACAACAGCCATCTCGTCGCAATAAATCCACTGCGTTCAGTCAGTCAGTCGTTTATGCTGCTGCTGCTGTTGCTGCTGCTATTAGCCGTCTCTCGTGCAGCGTCCGACGCGTCGCATCAGCCAACGTCGCACTGTTGTCATTCGCGGTCATTTAAAAAACCGCTGCTTATTTTACGACTCCCGGCGTGTTGTAACTGTTTTTGTCCCATTATTCTGATAGTGTTAACATGGTCCACACCAGACAGTCAAATTTTAAGCCATGTTCTGTACCTGATGTACGCACTGGCCGTAACATTTTGTCCTACGTTTGCATGCTGCTATCACAGTATACGATCTGCAGTGCCCGTTGAGAGAAATTATATTTGCCAGTTTCGTTATGCACGTCAGTTAATTATTGTCGTCTTTCAAAGCTTCGCTATGCAGCGTATACAATACATCATATGAATTCATTAGCGCTGGTTATTCATTACTGCGTGTGGTTCTGCTGTTTACTACGCTAATGCGTTATTACAGGATGACAAATTGTTCTGCAGCTTGCAATCTGCAGGCTCGTAATAACACAGCCGCCGCCGCTATTAATGCGTCGTACGACGACAAATTATTCCTGTGAAGCTGAAGAAAGACGTGGCTCTGAGCAGGTGCGTGCCGTTGGTTTGGTCTAATGAAAGTCGCTGATTGGCGTCGACAGATCAGATGACATCTGACTGGAATGCGGGCATTAGTCTTCGTTGCGGCTGTATCAATCATTGGCGCGCGCCTGCATGCGCCGCAGACGCTCTGCACTTCTGAGGCATGTCGTCATTGACGATTGGATGCACTCCTCGACGCCGACTTCGTCACTTGCTTTAATCTACTAAACACTTCACGATGCCTCGCAGACTCACATATTACCGCTATACCGATAAGCGGTAAAATTGAAACGCTTTGCCTATGTGAAAACGCGATGATTTAGAGCGACATATTTCAGATCGCTATAGAGAATTTGAAAGGTACATATAGTGGCTAAAAATGTACTCCTTTTCTGTAAATCATCGACTAACATGCTCCTATTTATTTCTGCACGTTGCCGAATTTCGTTGCTGGGCATGTGAGCCATTCAGTTTTAAAGTCGTTTATTTTTTACTGCGGAAAAGTTGCACACGAATAATCGTTTTCGAACAGAATACGGCTATGGCTGATACATACAGCATACAGCAAGATATGGGCTAACGTCAGACGGATTATGCAAAAGCTGTATGAAAGCTAAAGCTTGCGGGCGGGTTTCTGTGTATACGGCATTACAGTCGCGCCGTCTCGGGGCGTTCTAAGAGCGTACTGATCTGCTCTATGGTCACCTGCGGTGCGTACGAGCGCTCGCTGGCTCCCGCCACTAAATTAAGAGCCATTAACGCGTCTTTCTGTTGTCGCTACTGATGCTCCGTTGTTGTTGTTGTCGTCCAAGCGGCTTGCTTTGTAGTGTGTACTCTCTCGTCTGGCGCCTGATCCATTCGTTGCTTGCCTGGGTCGGTTAGTTACTTTGTGGCGTCCGCTTGCTTGCTACTGTAGCATTACTATGAGCTGTTTATGAACGTTCTTTAGACGGAAAGACGAAAGTGCGCTTGCTCGTGTTTGCTAGCTGCAGTGACGAATGAAGCGCCCGACCGAGTTCTGTTGCTTACTTCTCGTCAGACGATCATCGGTGCGACAAACGGGATTTTTGGTTGCCCAGTGCGCGCACTTCAGATTTCTTCTTTGCTTGCGAAGATTTGCGAAAGTGATGTATAAGTCATCGTCTATGTGTGGCGATAATGTATCACCAGTCCAGGTTTTGTTTTCTGGAAGTGGGTGATGATGTTTTGTCGCGTTCTTGTTTATGTTCGTGGCATACCGTTGTTTGTTTTCGCTTGTTCTAACACGCCTGATAAATCTGTCAGATTGAGCCATTAGTCAGAACACAAAAATATCAAACTTTATTATACGTACCGGTATTGGCTGGCAAAATGGACACTTCTTGTAACAGTAGACTGTTCCCGCTTTTGTGTGATATAAAATGAGTGCCAGTTTAGTCTGTTTTTAATAGAATCCATTATAATAACTTTTATTAAGATGCGACTATTTGTATTTCCGTTCTAGTGTCTAACTTGCAAAATACCTTTCTTTGGGTCAAAACTTTATTCTCATAGATTTTTTTAAAGATTTCGGTAGCACTTTTTCCGTGACAGATTGTCCGCAGCTCGGAAGCTGTTTGTGCGTTTAGCTTTCAGGACGGAAATATGCCGCAGTGTAAATACAGGCGCACTACTTTAGTTTTATTCAAGCTTCAGTCTGCAAAACTAAAGTTTTCTCCTTTAGTTCGATGGCCATTTATCAGATGTTGATAGTGGCGAAGTGTAGCGAGTCGAAGCGAATGTGAACAGGTGTTTCGTGTACTGCATTACGTTAATCTGACCGACTTTGTGTGCCGGACGCCTGTTGAACGTTCATTTAAGACTCCGTCAATGCTAGCTGGTGCCGGCCATTGAGTTGACTTTGACTGATCGTCGCAGGTGCTGTGTGCCATCCGTTTTCGCGCGTCGCGCTGCTCGATGACGCCCGTTGCATGCCGGGAGAGCACCTGTTCCAGTTTCTGACACGTCTGTCTGTACGTCCGTGCATGGATTTCCTACGGAATGGACGAATCCGTGGACCGTGCAGTGACCGTCGTCCAGTGACGGTGGAAGTGGCAGGCACTGGCAGGCAGTTCGGACTCTGCAGTTACGACATGTTAGAGGTCATTAAGCGAACTTGATACCGCCAACTTCTTGACACATTAAACCGTGCATGCATACTGGCGCTCGATCGGTCGGTCTACCGCGACGATCGGTGTAGCGTTTCAACAGCTGCCCAACGGTCATGCGCTCTGCTCTTAGTTACTTCCAGACAGCAGACTTCTAGGCCGCGCCGCCGTCAGGACCGGGAATTCAAGCCATGGAGAGCGGTTTGCGCATGCGTGGCCGGCCAGCCCTGATATTCGGGTAATTATCGGGCGATTTCATTTCTCGGCGCCGCAGCGTCTCGGTCTACGATGTCGGTGGTCTAGCGCACTATCTCAGGTATACATATTGTGTTTACAAAGAGCAATGACGTCGGCACGGACACCTGTGTCCTATGCATGCGCCGGATGCGATCGCGTCGATCGATCCCAAGTAAAATTACGACCGAACGAGCGCCGGTGTCGGCTTGCGCGTTCGACTCGCCCGCTACGATGCAGTCATTATTTTTCACGCTGAAAATCATTACGGCGTGACAGCTGAACATTCGTCACGGCGCGTGATGAATTATTGCGGCGCTGCAACAGCAGCAGCAGCCTTGTTGCGCGTATCGACGCCAACGTCGTCGCCTTTACCTTTTATCAGCCGCGACTCGAGCGCTTTGCGCTGTTTTTCTAACTAACCGACTCGCATGGGAGCGTCAGGGGGGTGAGCTGTTACCCCCAAATGTGGGTGGGTGGGCTGTTGTACATTTGAATAGCGACATTTTTCTTTAAGGTTGTGTTTTATTTTGTTGGTAGATTTCGGCAGTGGCGGAGTTTTTGTGAACGAACTTGATACTGAATGCAGGCCTATAGAAATGTATGATTTCACATTAATGGGATTATCATGTACGGTTCCGCAAAAATGGCTGGATGAGCCGCAGTGCATTGAATTAGCTTTTTTACGTTAAATCCATAACCAATCATTTGCTAGCATGGCACCCTGTTGCTGTCTTTTGGTTCAATCTGTTTGATGCATTCGTGCTTGTTGCGGTTGAGGGAATCGTTTGTTTTGTACGTCGTTTATCACACATTGGGTTGCCCACGTCAGTGTACCAGCCTTCATAGTTTAAAAAGTCCGTATGCGCATTGCTTTATTGCCAGCTGCGAGCGCAGTCGTTATTGGGAAAATTCTCGCGCAGACTTTCCTAGTTTAACCGTTGAGATATTCGTTTTATATAGTTGGCAGTGGCACGTGGCAGTGATCGCCGCGGTTCTGCGACGCTAATATTATACGTCTTGCTCTGCTCCATGCATTCCGTGCGTATATCAACCGCGACGAAACGCGCAGCAGCATCAGCAGCAACAGCGACGAGGAGAATGCCGGATGCGGTTGACTGAGGCCGACTGATGGCTGGGCTTAAACTTCACTACTTCGATTTGTTTGAAAGTTTTTCATAGGAAACCCACAAAAGTAAATTTAATAAGTATAAGCGAATACATTTATAAAGCGCACAATGTCGGCGAGAAACTTGCCGAATCTGATTATCTCAACGATATGCGGAGCGTCACCTGCCACCCGACACAGGTGAAGACGCCCCACCTCAACCCCAGCCAGACAGGCCAGCACTCGATTTACTTATAGATACCCCGGTGGTGGAAGGTTGAGTTAACATTGGTGTTGGTTATGTCCGATGTTCTGATACAGTTATTCTTGCAGTTATCCTCCAAATAGTAACCACTTGATAGCGTCCCGACCGGGAGTTGAACGCACGACGTCGCGATTGCAAGGCCAACGTTTTGCAGCGTGTTGTACAGTAGATCGGCAACAGATCGAAGCAAGTGGAGTTTAGTTTGAACTTAGCTCGGACGGTCGGACGCGCGGAGGCATGAGCGTGCTCGAGTGATGGTAGTTTGGTACCGGGTTATGTCAGTCGTCGGCGCTTATACCAGCCGCGCCGCTAACTCGTCTGTCGACACGCTGCGTCCGTCCGTGCCTCGGCGCAGCCCGGCGACGTCTCTTCCAGCACCCATCCCGTCCGTCCGGGAACATCTCACGCCGCCCCGGTCCGGCCGGGGCTGGATTGCGCCAGTCATCGCCCAGCCGTGGCGGGCGGAGCAGAACGGATTTCCTCTGCAGGAAGAACACGTGGCTCGGCGTCGGTCTAATTCGTCGCTGTAATTGTCGAGCGAGCGAAGAGGCGACAAGAAACTGCCTGCAATGTCTGCCTGGCGTGATGGTCCGTCCATGGAACTATTATCCAGGCTTCCTGGGTCCTGTCTTGACTTCTTCACTGGCGTTTGTTTCAGTTCCTCGTAAATCACGGACTGACGCGGATCGCTGCACGCGCCAGCATGTTGACTGACAGAGAGCGCTGTGCTCTGCGTGTGCTTTCGTAATGATCGTGATAATGACAGTAACGGTTGCAGCGACTGCAACAACAGTCGCACATTGTTTCGAACCTGCTCAAGTGCAGGAGTGAATGATTTTGTCGTGTCGTCGTCGATGTTTTTGTTTCGTTTCCCAAGAAAGCTTGTTGCAGCTGTAGAAATGTGTGGTCATAAAGACATTGCGTTCATTGCAGCATTTGCTGTAAAAACTTAATTTATTGGGAACCCAATTAATTAAATTAAATTGAGTGATGGCATTAGGCCTACTACACTGCGTCTGAAAAAGGACTTCCCATCAACCGGATATTATTAGTATTAGTAAATTACTGCAACCGTATACGCCCTATACCAAATTTCCGATGACTTAAATTAACGTTATGACAACTTTTTAGAAATTGGTTCTAACGTTTTTATGTTTTTTTGATATAACTCAAAAAAACATTGTTGAGGATTTCTTATTGTTTATGGCGTGTTTATAGGTTTATAAACGCGCGGCGTCGGATCGTACAACCGATGATCGACCAATCAAATCGAGCCGGTATGTCTCGTGATCAGTATAATTTTGTTATTTTGATCTATGCATGTTATTTAGATATAAGCTTATTATAAGCCTACGTAAAGTTAGTGACTGACGAGCTTACGTGCGAGGACCATACAAAAACTGTTAGGCCCAAATGTATTTGTGACACTTTTGTGTTTTCATTCAGCTTTAGACGACGAAGTTAAGTAGGCCTACGCTTAGTCAGACGGCCTCATTCATATACGTGGACTGAGTGAGCTTGCTTTGACTTAGGTCTCAACTTTGACAGTCTCTTCGTGGCCACCAGCTGGCGAATGCGCTGAAAAAATTCCAGATCAAAACGTTTGCTGCAGTACGGGGCAATAGCTCAGTTGTTTTAGTTTTCTGAATTTCTTTAAAAAAATTAAAATTCGATCATCATGTAGTTTTTCTAAACCAAATTTAGTGATATTTAATTATGGGCTTAATTTTGTTTTAGAATTTGTCGTGCACAACTTATGAAATGCTTTTCGAAATTGCGTTTTTCGGATTTTTGTTGCGAGTGCTGGGCCTTGCAATGGCGAGCTATTTTCACTCGTGCCTATATAGAATGCATCTACTTTTGTTATAAATTTTATTACTTAATTACATTTTCCACTGTATAACTAAAGAAAAGTTTCGCTGTAATAATGCGTGCTTTCGTGTGACATAGCAACCGTTCAGCAAGCATCATTTTTCTTAAACTCTTAGATTTTTTTTTCAAAATAATGAACTCCGAGCGTTTTGTGTACGCAACTTGTTATTATGTTATTAGTTTATGTCTGGTGAGTTCGTATAATGGGTGTATGAGGTGATTGTGGATGTATTGTCACAGGTCCCGGCGGTCAATATAGTCCGGACTGTACTGGCATGTACGTCGACGGTCAACATATGATGCGAGCGGCTGGTGAGTTGAGAACAATATTTGGAATAAATATGAATGAATCTCAGAAAAATCCATTTCGAAGCGGTTAACGGCAATCTTTTATTCTCTTCTAGTTGTTTCACAAACTTTCACTTATTTTTTCTACGCCATCGTACACGATTCTGAAGGTCCACTAGGGGTGTTATTGATGATAACGCATGACTGACTGATCCAACCCACCGCTATAGGCGCGATCTGCTTCACAATGTCTGTGGTGGGTCATTTACTCCTCAGCCGGCCGGCATTGATACTCCATCCACGAACACTGCCGTTCTAAAGGCTGAGAATACTGCGGCTGGTCGTTGGTCTATTCGTGTCGGCCGTGCGGCAATACACGTCCGCTGCTCCGTCCGTCGTAATGCGCTCGCACGAAAGCAATTCGCTGTTTGGTTATGCACAATCAATACAAATTGCATCTGATTTCAATCGGTAAATGCGAGACAACTGGATTTGCGGAGGACTGCTCTGCTCGAAGCTGCGTGGTCAGAAAGTCGGGCGGCCGGCGTGCTTTCGCGTCTCACACCGACCGCATCAGCGTTTCCCAGGCCGGGCAACCAGCGCTGCGCCGACATATAAATGGGGAACATCTATCATTAGACACTTGGACAAAATGTACTGTAAACTATTTACACGTAATCGTTTGTCTACGAGCGAGAGCAGAGCACACGCTGTCGGATAAACGCTATCCATTACGTTCGTTTGTTCGTCGCAGAAGCAAAGTTCTTTTCGTTTGGCTCTGCTTAAAACCTCCTCGTGATAGAACTCTGATCTTGCTTCGCTCGCCCAGTTATCAGACAGACACACATATGCTGCAGTGTTGCTGATTCATTGTTACCTTTTCATCATGTTCGCGGCGGCCCATATGCTCAGCAGTGGCAGTGCTGTAGGCAGTTTCTTTCAATCACCTATTTACAGACCGTTTTTAGCGGCTTGAAGTGTTTGAAAATTCCATCACTATACTGGCACAGTCACAGTCTTTACTACGTCGATATCAGAGTGGTGATTATTACAACAGATGGATAATAGGGTTATTTTTAAAGTGCACATAATATTTGTAAGCTAATACATTGCCATTTAGTCAAGTAGCGCTTTGTGCGATGCAGATTATCTGAAGTAGTTAGTTATTATGTTATCCCATATCTTATCCGCAGATGACATCGTCCGGCATAATTCGTAATGTCTTTGTCCGAGCGGTTGTGTTGTCTTTGTCCGTACCCTGCATCATTATGCCGGCCGGCGGTTGGTCGCTAGCGGTTCCTGGCTGACAACGGGCGCGCCTGCATGGCAACCCTTGAGGTCGAAGGTCATGACCCAGGCGGGGCTCGCCCGAGTGCCTGTCGACGCTACAATGGCCGCTGCATGGCTGCTCTAGCTTGCTTTGCTGCTCTGCTTCGGTTTCCATAGCAGATGCCGATTACCAGCGGCTGCTGCTGCAGCTGTGCATGGAAGTGGAGGCTGGATGGCTGGCTGGGAGGGTGGTTGATGACCTTTGACCCTGTCGCCTATGACTCGTCGCCAGAACCGTCTGTTGCGTTATTAGCTCACGCCAGCTGCGCCTGCGGGAGACCTATTTGCTCTTTTACCACCACCACCACTGCCAGTGCTGCCGTCTCATGCCGTTGTCTTAACAGCCAAAGCGCTACCGTTCGTATACAAGTTCACTTTTAAAGTAGCCTATACAGATTTTGTCGCTTCGTCAATTGTCAATCCGTTCTAATGGCAATTAAGTAATAAATCCTTTGGCGATAGAACGCCGACCTGTCTTGGTCGGTTTACTTTGAAACTTAAAATGCATAATACAAAATAAAAACGTCGACCGCGATCACAAACTTGCACCGTCGCCGATACCGCTAGCTAGAGGCCTTACGAAAGAAAAGCATTCGTAACAAAAGTTATGGCATGCGATAATACTATTGTCGATCGATGCGGCGGTTATAGCTTGATTTTCATTTAGCGGCAGCGGCGTCGTTCTGTGGAGTTAATTGAGCGGGAGTGACGGCTGGTTGCCTGATCGGCGGAGACGTCGCTTCTTCGTCGCCGACCGGCACTTCTGTAATGCGCCGATTTCACGCGCCGATAAACTGGTTTCGCGCTTGATGGCACAGCGCGAATGCAAGTTAAACGGACTCGAGGGGACCGCTGACGCCTACTTCCCTGTCTCGTCTGGATCCGCCTCGACCGTTCCTTGCTGTAACAGTATATACCCGTCCGTTCGCGTCCATTCCCCTCCTTTCCATGCACATTGCATGGTCCACATGCTCTGTATCTCTTTGACGATCGTCGTTCCTCACTCTTTCTGTCTGTTCGTTCGTCTCTCTATCTGTCTGTTTCGATCGATCTATCTGTTCGTCGTGCTGGTGGATCGAAGCTGTATGCGCAGCGCACTAGCTGAAGCGCGCAAATGCCCGGTGTCAGGTTCGATTAAGGCCTGACGTTTGATGTACGGATCTGCAACATTTGTTCGCTGCTTAACGGCTCTTTTGCTTTAGGTCACACAGTACTACTACCACCAGTTCATTCCAAATCCCGACGGTTATTGCAGTTGCAGATCATATTGTGGCTGACTATCTCATCATGAATGTGCAATTTTCACGTTTTTTTCTCGCGACAGTCACTTGAATAAGTTGAGTCACATTCTACATAAAATACTTGCAATAGTCTCGTTAGCGTACGCCATATATGTGAGCGTCATATTGGTAAAATAAGAGTTAGTTGTATTTCATTTGCAGTGACGGTGTATAATAAAGGAATATACATATCCTCTGTGTTCCTTGCATAATTCCAAGTCTTTTTTCTCTAGTTTATCTCTCCCACGTAGGAAACTCACAGATAGATCATCAACCAGCTCAGTTTATAGCGATTGTTGCTTTTGATATAAAGTACGGAAAATTATACGCCAACTCAGGTGGCTTTTAGGCGCCCCAAAGTGTTTCTTTGCTTACATCTTTATCATTTTTATTTTATCCCACACTGTATATAGCTGACTGCTGAGTGCTTTTATATACTGTGTGTGGCTTTTATGCCGAGATGTGCTGTATGCTGCAGGTATGCACGGCATGGACATGTACTCTGCCATGTCTCCGGTGAGCTCGTACCAGCAGCAGATGGGCGCGCTGCGAGGCCACCCTCAGGCAGCTGCCGCCGCCGCCATGTTACACCCTCACTACGGCATGATGATGGCGGCCGCAGCGGCTCACGGCGGGTCGGGTGGAGGTACACCGTCCTCGGCGGCGACAGTACCGTCCACGGCCGGCGGACCACCCTCAGCTCCACATCCGGGCATGTACGGGCTGCCGACGAGCGGCCAGAGTCCGCCGTTACACCACGCCGCCGCAGCAGCAGCCGCTGGGATGATGCACGACGCCATGGCTGCAGCTGCTGCCGCACACATACAGGACATCCACGCCGGGTAATCAGCGTCATCAGACTGACTGAGACACAGCCTGCAGTGCTGACTGTCTAGGACCAGCACACGTCAGAGTAACTCTGCCGTCACGTGCGTCAGCGCGGTGCTGCGCTGTCAGCTGTCTTCAGGGATCGGTCGCCCAGTGCAAGCACTCGCACTCGACCAACTGTGACCGACTGATGACGGGACGACGACTAATTGTAATGTTCGTCAGCCAGCCAGCCGCCATTTTGTTGTTTGTGTTCAACCCTTACCTCACGTCGGCTGAAGCGCGCGATGACGTCACCGGAAGAAGTTGCGCCTGGCGCCTGTGCGGGGTCGTGTCGGGTATGGATGGCTCAGCGACTGGCGCACGCCCATGCAGTGACGACTGTGTTCTACCGGCAACGATCTGATGACAGCATCATCGCAGTCAACAGGTTGACGGTTTGGACTGGAGCTTAGCTCGGACGTCGACATGCGTCAACGTGCAAGCATGCAGTCGGTCGTCAGTGTAGGCCGCACACGTGACGTGACACTCCCGTCTGCATGTGCATGGGTAGACAGACATCCTTCGCGTTTCACGGATATCCAGCCCCATCCACCCACGCTTGCACCTTGCACGCATGCACCATGTTTGTCTCCCTGTTTCCAAGTTTATCGTACTGAATACTGAATAATGTTTGGAGATTGCTAATGTTTTGTCTGACCAGCAGTCGGCCTGAACTGAAGTATACATAACTTTTGAATGCACCAGACCTAAAGTGGCACTGTGTTTTTCAAATTTGTAGGCTTAAAAACACTCCTTTTTTCCCACTTTCATTTGCTATCTTTTCTTCTATTTTACACTAGGCCTACCGGGCCGGTGTCGGCAAGCATTCTCCTTTCTTCAAGTTACAATTTTAACTTTGCGAAATTTGGACGACATTCTTAGGGCTAGAACTATCACTCAGAACTTGGGGGCTGTTTCAACCACCCCTCGTAGAACTGCTTATGCACCACGCCACGCAGTATGCTGTTACATTAGTTACCTGCGTTACTGTTAAGCATAATAGGCTAAGCATATTTTGTACAGGGTGCACGACATTATTCGCAAGAGGATATGTGCATTATTGGAAAAGAAGAAGAAGAAAAAAAATGACCCAACTTGTTTTTGCCAGAACTTCGTCAAATCTCCACCAAATTTGATAATTTTTAGCACACAGATAGTCAAGACGATAAAATTATGTGAGTTACACTCATTGTCCACCTCCCCTAATTTATGTCAACGCATTACCGTGTGGTGGAAATTTGATGGAGTTTTGACAAAAACAGGTTGGCTTATTTTTTTGGTCCACCCTGTATATGTATGTAATTTCCACCGAGTCCCAGGCCATGTGTCGTTTTTGTCGATCTTAACCGATTGTTTCGGTTGCACAATTATGAGAGCATTTTTTGTGCATTTGCATTGATTTCCGCGTGTTTGTCGTCGACCTGCCGTTGAGACTATTTTCTGTGTGCTCTTGTAGCTTCACGTGTCTGTAACAACATAGGCATTGAATGTTCATATTCATGATGTCCATGGTCTGTATGCAAGTGACTTGCATATAGCGCTGTCATCATCTTGGCATGCGTGAAGTGTGTATAGGCCTAGTACAGTGTGGGAATTAGCCTCAAAGAACTAAAGAGGAGAGTCAGATCATCAGATGTTGAAGTGTTCAAGTCTATTCACGTGGAAGATGTTTGGGAGGGATTGTTAGGGAATACTGCCCAAAATCTAAGAACATGATACGTAAACGTGCACTACATGCTGGTAATGCAATGGTGCAAGTACAGTTAGGTGTCTTTGCCATTTTGTGGGTAGACGTATCTTGACGAGACTGTATAGATGTCGTGCTCATGTTGACAAAAGCAGTGTGTGCAAATGGGGTGATCTAACCTCAAGACAGATGAATAAGTCCAACTATGGGGGAAAGGTGGAACCCCAACCCAACTCTTCGGTAATTCCCACACTGGTATAGCAAGTAATTGTTGATGACAATCAGACCGGCGACGTTATGCAGTCATACGTTATGTTATAGTGGCAGCAGTGGATGCATAAAACTGACTCAAATCTGGTGCTAATGCAGCAGACAACTATAATGAAGGAGGCCTCGTTACTACTGCATCTTGTCTGTATGTGCATAGAAGTTGAAAACGTTGTTTGTTCTATAAAATTACAACGAATTAGCAACGCCAGCACCGCGTGCGGTTGTAAGTCCGAACGAAAAGTGTACATTGTAAAATTTGTGTTAATTAGCTTGCCGTTCTGAACTTCTGACAACACATTGCCGCTATCTGTTTTTGCATTTGCACGTTTGAACCTGCGCAATGTGTGTAGCAGTTTTCAGCCTGGTTTACTGCTTGTTGCAAGTTAATTTCTTACGTATCGTGTTTAATGTTTGTCGCTCTGTTTCAGTTAACGTTAAAAGTGACTGTCATCACCGTTCTGTCACTGGCCATTAGGCTCTCTCATAAATGTGTAGTTTCGTATCAGTTCTTTTGGTCACCGTTGTCGCTCTGAACTCTGTCGCCAAATGGACCGGTGGTTGGGTTTATGATCAAGAAAAATGTTTGAATTTTAGTGCGATTTCATGCATTCTGGTACATTTTGGCACGAATCAACTAGCAAGAATAAAAAAAAAACTGCCGTGCCATGGTTTGACCTGGTTTACGTTTGCTCTGTGGACCTTGTTTGTGTCGATAGTGTTGGCAGAAAATGACCTAGGCCTATGTGTCGAGTGTTGTCTGTACGAGAACCCTGTTACTCATTCACTCGTTCTGTCACTCTTGTAGCCGGAAAAGTATACAGTCGCGATATTTTTGATGCTAACACGGGTTCGTCGGTGTGCGAATTAAGACTTCGCTTATCAACGCTTCACTAACTTCATGGCATGATGGGAACCGCGTTGTTCGGGAAGCCGCGATGATTGTTTTACGCCGATACATAATTATGCATGTAGACTGCCATGAATCAGTCGACTGTGGGCCTGCAGATGTGGCCACTGGCCATACATGCACTACTCGAATATTCGAGTTTCTTTGGCCAGGAGGGCCAAAAGTGATACCCTTTTCAACTACAGTGTACTTCAAGGTAATTTTGTATATATACTGCAAGACAGCCTGCTGCATACTGTTTGAAAAAATCTTAACATTTGCTATTAAGTTATTCACAGTTTAAATGTCCTCGTTTATTTGAAAAATAATTTCATAAGTTTTTCGGAACCCCAGCGTTTCTTTCCCCACGCGCAGATTGTGAATCGAACAGCGTTTGTTAATTTAACCGTCGCGACGGAACTACACTTTATTCATACAAAACAGATCTTATTTACATTGGTAGACGAAGAACGACGTCATTTAATGAAAATGCATACGTGAATGAACAGAAATTGCAAATGTAATTCGTCTTACAGGAAAGAAACTCTAAGTAGCAAAGGGGTGTCACTCTCTGGGCCCATCTTGTGCATAGGAAACACTAGGATTTGTATTATTGCAGGGACGTTGTCAACACATCAGCTCACTTAACGACGTGTTGCATGCTCGCGCTGTCGTCGTGTACGCATGTAACAAGATTTGGTTGTCTCCTTCGCTCATAGCCTAGGATGTGCGAACACATGACGGTAAAATATTATAGGAAGTTGATGAAATCGTTTGACGTACAGTCGATGAGTCTGGATCTGAGATGAAGAGACCGAACGGTCGTCAGTTTTTATATACGACATTTGTGTATATATATTATTGTCAAACTGATGTCTGTTGTTTTTTCGGTTCATTTTGTGATGGTGCGCGGCGAACGGTCGTTTGATGCAGCGAATAAATGTAACTACGTCAAATCAACAGCCAATAACTGACTGCTTTTTTTCAGTTTTTTAAATTTTTACGCACAACACATAGGCTTAGAGTTCTCGAGTCTGTGGTCTCTGGAGGACTTTTTTCAAAGTCTTGCAAGGTCTTGTAGGGTTTACTATGAGAATCTCGGATTTTGTTCAAAACTCGTTAAGTTCAGCAGGATCTAATTGAAGAAGCGTAGTTTTTTTAAGACAAAAACTATTTTGTGGCCAATTTAAACTGAACTAGGCCCCTAAATATACTAAAATGATCTGCGTAAATCATTTCATTATTATGTTTTGATTAAACCAAAGCATTCAACCAAAAAGTCCACAAGGGATAGGCTACGCCCTAAGCGTCATGTAAACGTTATCAGTCAGTTACATAACTGCATCGCTAGTTAAATGCATAACAATATAGCAACTTCGTTTAATACTGTAATAACCAATAGAGGCGTAGCGAGGGGTATAGTGCACCTCCGTAGCCTAAGCACAGAGAAGCAGCTCAGACAAACTTATGTTGAAACGGCACTATTTTAAATGAATAGGCTAACCAATTATATTTTACGTAGGGTTCGAGATTTTTTTCCATCGACTGTTACAAACTTCTAGGGACCCGGCGTAAAGTCGCGATGGTCGAACTTTGGTTGGATCTGTGACTGCTCGTCCTAAAGGCTGTTGGCTGAAGTCGCGATCGTGGCTGTTTTGGCGAAGACGTCAACGATAAGCATGAAAGATGGTGCAAGGTAGTCTGTCGTATCTACATTTCGTTGGAGTTGAGGAGCTGAGTTCGCACAGGTTCCATGTTCGACGCTTTTTGGGCCGACCGCTAAACTGTAAGCTTAAGGTCGGCCCTTTGTCATGATTGTCGTCCGTCTTTCAGTCTGTCCGTCCGTCCGTCTGTCTTTCCGTCCGGATGTACTGTGGCTAAACGATGCAAGATAGGGGCTAGGATGCTATTGATTACTAATAGGAAGTGGCATACGCTCTTTCAGATGACATAAAAAATCATCGATCTTGTATGACCTTCAAGGTCAGTGACAACCAGTACGGTCGGCCCCACCCTAGCAACAGCTGGGCTTTTTGTCTGCTGTTCTTTCAACGCGAGTGATCGTAGGCTATGGTAGGCCTACACAACGCAATACAATAAATTGACACACACGGTCCTCGGTAGGCCCTATGACGCCCAAAGTTGAAATCAAGGTCATCCAACGATCGAAAACTGGCAAGAAGAGACCCCCGAAGCTGCTGTAGAGAAAAGGAGACACAGATAGATAAACGATGAAGCTGATGCCCAATCGCTGTTTTTACCCTAATAGAATCGACGTCAGTGTCGTAGGCCTACTACTCGGCAACGCACAGCTCGACCACTATGGCCCAAAACTCCACTACTTCGATTCGGTGTGGATCGGATTTGTTGCACAACATGCTGAACAACAAGTCCGCAGGACATTGAAAGTCGACAACAAATCCAGAACGGATCTAAGTAGTGGAGTTTGGGCAACGACGACGTCGACGAAATGGCGATCGTCGCCGCGCAGGTTGCGACGTGTGTGGCACTTGATCGAGACGACGAGCAACCGACCGGCCTGGTGTAGCGGTGCCGGCGGCCTGTCTGATGCTGCTGCATGGTCGGGCGTCGCCGCGACTCATTCCGCGGCGTCACACGTCGATAGCGCTCCGCAGTCGATTAATCATAAATAATTTGATAAGCTCGACAGTTTGTGCTCATATCGAATGACATCGCTGCCAGATATCAGTGCTGGGACCAATGAAATATTGATTACGTGGTGCGCAGGGGCGACTGCGCGAGGAGCGCCGGCGAGCTATGGCTGCAACTATAGCAACTATGGCTGTGCGTATAGGACCGACGGCAAGACTTGGCGGGCGCTCCGCTCACCGGCCCAGCATCGATATAGATATAAGTGGATTAGCGACGCCTGCAGTCTATCGTTGATATCACTAGCCCTCCCACCGCGCCACTGTACCGCGCTACGTAGTAATCGTGAGATACGACAAGTTATCCCGTCATCCAGTCAGGAAGTCCAGTCATGTACAGTACTGCGCCACAGAGATCATTTTAATCCAAACTTTCAGTTTATTATGTAGGCTATGCCAGTTCTGGTAAGAACAGTTCAGCATTTTCTGGGCAGCAGAGAGACTGAGAGTCAAGCAAATGGCTATCGGATTCATGTGTATGTGGAGGCAGCAAGTCTGGCAGGTGGCATGTAAGATGCAATAAAAAAGTCAGTTGGACCGATTGTGCAATCGAAGTGTACAGGGATGTCGAGAGTCACATCGGGCCCGGGAAACATTCTCGCGGGGCCCCGTTGTGGAAAACATTTTTGAATTTTTAGGCCGCCCGGAACGGTAGTTTCCGGAAGGTAAGGTAAAGGTAAAGCGTGCCATGCCCCTCCGGGGCGTAGGCGGAGTGCTCATCTCCCTTTCCGTGGCCATTGAGCCCGTAGGTGGATAAACTACGAGTTCGTGACGCATGGCCAGTACGACGCCAGACCTAAGGTTACCTTCCCAGCCGCGGGGCATCACCGCCCTTTGGCCAGTACCGAATTATACTGCTTGGTGAACAGAGGTACATACACTGTGTCTCAAAAAAACCGGACCCCTATTACGTCTTGAAATAACTCCAACAAATTGTGCCTAATAATAATAATGATTAGCTGAGAAAATCGTCAAGAGGTACTACTGCATTTGGGGCCGTGTACAGCAGTGTGTGTACCAGAAGCCGGTGAAAGATGTGGATAAACTGAAGCAGCGCTTGGTGGAGGTCTGGTCTGGCCTACGGCAGACCGTTGTC
>Ga0209454_1000703_pt1 | contig 18329 bp, 13 predicted proteins | sample WorMetHERISLAND1_2_FD_187400 | JGI IMG/M metagenome (GOLD analysis project Ga0209454, IMG submission 187400) | Marine gutless worms symbiont microbial communities from Max Planck institute for Marine Microbiology, Germany - Olavius geniculatus... | ecosystem: Host-associated > Annelida >... | reverse complement strand
CCCTTACACTGTATATAAACTGAACAGTTTTTTTACATAAATATTTGCAGTTTTATTGCCGTTGGAAGTAATCTGGATTAGTTAATTATAGCATCGTTAGAAAATGTAGAAATATTTTTTGTTGCTAGATTATAATAACGATTTTTCGTATACTTAACGTTTGATTTTTGCGGGGATGCATATGTGTGCTTTTGAATACTTGTGCACTGCCCATACCGAAATAAACCGATCTTGAAAACACCCCATTTGATGCAAAGATCTTCGATATATCTCTTACATAAGTCGAGTTCTAACCCATTATGTGTCATGGCAACGAGGGTCGCTCGGGGAAAAATTCGGTTGGCAGCATTCGATGGCCCATCCCCAAAAACCCCACTATAGACGCAAAAATCTTGCAGATATCTCATACACAGACCGAGTTAAAGTGAATTTTGTCCCAAAATTCGTTGCCATGGCAACAGGGGTCGCCAGGAGAGAAATTTGAATGACAACATCAGATAGCCCGGCCCCAAAAATATGGGGGTAGGTGCAAACAGCGTGCAATTTTCTTTTAAGGGGGCCGAGTTATCGCCCATTTTGTCCCAAATTTCGTTGCCATGGCAACGGGGGTCGATCAGAGGTAAATACAAATGACACCGTTAAATTGGCCGACCCCGAAAACCATACCATAGAACCCAAAATCACGACTTTATCTTATACATAGCCGGAGTTATGACAGTTTAAAGCATTGTCTAATTTTCCCCATAGGCACCATTGTAATTTTTCATGTTTTTGTAAAAAATAGGTGAAAATGTTGAATTTAAATTTTGTAACCCCCAAAAGACATTTTATTGCACGAAACCACGTCATATGAGCCCTCGTGCGTTAAAGCTTCCTATTTTTGGGCTACTTTTTAAATCACTAGCTTGGTGGTGTAACGGTATTACGTTACACTTGCGATCGCGATGTCGTTGGTTCCAGTAACCGTCGGGTCGCTATCAAGTGGTCACTACTTGGATGGGTGACTGTCTGCGGACACAGGTGAACCATCTCGGTACATAAGAAACATAAAAAGCCACTAAGGTCAACTCAGTCTTCCATCCCTCCGGGGTCTGGCTGGAGTTAAGCTGTGGCGCGTTCACTGGTGGTGTCGGGTGGCAGGTAGCACTGTGCTATCCTCCATGGCAACTGACGATCCGCAGCCTCGAGGTGGGTTTCCCGTGAAAAACTATACCCTTTAAAAAGCATTGGGATACATATAAAAGTTGGTGTAGTTTTTACTGACCAGTGGTTCTTGTGTGAGTATCTCGAGCAGCGTGATGAGGTTGTGTCCATTGCGTAGATCAACGAACAAATCGCCGACCATCTCATTGCACTAATACACAGACAGAGACAGACAAACACACGGTTGTCGTTTGACGTTTGTAAACCTTTTGTAGGCCTGCATGGAACGGTGTTGAACTTGCGATCGCTAGGTCGTGGGTTCGACTCCTGATCGGTCGATATCAAGTGGCTACTACATGGATGGATGCCTGTCTCCGGATAGATGAACCATCTCAGTATATAACCAACACCAAGGTCAACTCAGTCTTCCATCCCTCCGGAGTAGGTACATCAACTACCAGCCTGTCTGGCTGTGGTGTAAGGCGGGTCGCGTTTACCTGTGTCGAGTGGCAGGTAACACTGTGGCAGGTGACGCTCCGTGGCTCCGAGATGGGTTTCCGATGGAGAGCTATCGTTCAAACCTAATAAACATTTACACATGTCTACAGGGTGTTCCAAAAAACGGATACCCAGTTTTATTATTGGGACAACTTCGGTAATTCAGCACCGACTTTAACCATTCTTTCACTGTTAAAAGCAGAAATTTATGGCGCGTAAACGTGAAGTTCTTTCACCCACCGCACCTTTATTGTGTGACCACATTACCTAGTAAAACAAACACTGTCAAAGCTACAGTGGTCTCGGAGAACAGGCAACACATAAAGATATCAATTTCGTAGCATAAAATAGTTAAGCTTACGTACTTATTTGCAGTAGTGCCTTGTGACGTCATTGTTATGTCATATTGTGTTTATTTACTTTGTTTACCAGTAATAATTTTTAGAATAAATCGTTTAATATGGTTACCTAGCAAAACAGTTCTCAGTTCATAAGCACATGATCAAACAGCGATCATCCTTTGTTATTTTGCCAAATCGGTGCTGAATTACCGAAGTTATCCCAAAAATAAAATTGGGTATCCGTTTTTTTTGAAACACCCTGTATAAAGTTGAGTCAAACTAAAGTCTGAGCTCATCTCGTAGTTAACCGAGTTCTAGCTAATTTTTGGCAAAAGTTCTACAAATTTCGTTGCGTTATGCATTTCAGAGGCCGGGTGCATTTGCCGTGTACCTTGAACCATGGCACGCAGACATTTTCCAATTCGTTGACATGCGGAAGAACACGGGGTCTGAAGAACATCGGGCTCGAGATCTGTTCCTGGGTCTTTGGATTCCAGATCTGTTCATGAGACGTGTGGAGAAGAACGAGGACTGGACTTTGATGTGTCCGCATGAATGCCCCGGGCTCTTTAAAGTTTGGGGCGAAGAGTTTGAAGCACTTTATGAGCGGTGTGTGGATAATGCAAACAGTTTATTGTATAACGACTGCTAGCATATTAATCTAGTCAGTTGAAAATAATGGCTGTTAATGGATTCAACTGTTTGGTTAGTGTGTCCTTGTGCAAACTCAATTGGGTAACTTATAAGCGCTGCAAATAGGATTTGCACTGAAATATTCTTAGTCATTGTCAGTGTTTTTGCTGGATACTATAACATGGCGGATGACAGGAAGACATCAAACTTGCAAGAATTCAGCAGTTTATATTTTTACAATAATGTGTTTGCATAGTATGTAGAAAAATGTGCATTTAAACAGTTACTGATAGTAGCAACACTAGCAACTAGTGCTGTCAAGGCATTAATTTTTTACAGCGCTATTCCATGTGTTAATTTTTTTAACGCATGCATTAATGCGTTAATAATGCATCATTATATTCTGATGTTGTAGGTAGACCACATCGAGAGCGTGACTGGAATGATGACCGATGAACTCGTGGCTGTGTCGCAGGACCGTGACAGTAGTGACAGAATGGCAACAAAACAATTTCTAATTACTTGAATGTTGTTTGTTGGTCAAATAACTGCAGTTTACTGAAATATTCAAACTCCGGCTTCACAGATTTTAGTGAATTTGCGTATGTGCATTAATTTTTTTGACACGCATTAATTTTTTTTTGCGCATTAGTTCTTCAGTGCGTTAAGTTGACATGTTGATTCAACATCTCTGCTAGCAACTTTACTGCATTATTTTTCTCAGTTGCAGTACTGCATTATTTCTCAACTAAGTGTGATTCTTTAGTGCTTAGTAACAGACAGAAGCATCTTGCTCCAGCGATTCAGAAAAGTCAGCTAGGATTTTATGGTTGTCTCACACACAGTCAGTGTGATGCTGGCAATATCACCTTTTGTGATTTTTGCTGTTTTCGATGTGCAAGTTTTTAAATGTTGCCATTAACAAGTGTATAAACTTACGTTTTGTACATTTATTTGAGAAGATCTTCCAAAGAAGATTTTGAGAAAGGGTGCACAATTTTTGAAACTTTTTTTAGAAACGTTATTGGAAGAGTTTAGGACAATATAATCTTTTCTTTTATGGAGAAAGTTGTGTAAGAAAATGAAATTTGTAAAAAAAGTTTGCAGAGTTGACACTTAGCTTAGATGTCATATGTGACGTCATATGTTCTTTGCGTGACGATGCAGTAAAATAAGCAATAAGTAAGTAAAGAAAGTAGGCATTTGGTCAACTTAAACAATGAAGCGGTGTGTAAATTGTTTTTCCTGTCGACATGCCAAGATAAGAAGTTTTCGTAAGAAGTTTTGAAACTAAGATGATTACGTCACATGGTTTCTATAAGCGCATCTGATTGGATGAACTAGTTTAAGAAGATGAGAAAAGAATAAGTTCTTTGGAAATGCAAAGAAAGCCATCGAAAATTCGGAAACGAAAACTGTTTTGGAATTCCTATATCATCTGACATGGGAAGGTCTTTGGAAAACGTCTTAGGAAAGTTTCGAAAATTTGGCCCATGGAAACTCATTTCTGATAAACCGTTGCACTCTGTTGTGTAGTTGATAAGCTGGTGTGAATTTGTGTTAGGTACGAAAAAGAGGGGCGAGGTCGTAGAGTGGTGCCGGCCCGCAAGCTGTGGGACCACATCATTAGTGCTCAGATTGAGACCGGCACGCCTTTCATGCTGTACAAGGACTCGTGCAACCGGAAGAGCAACCAGCAGAACCTCGGGACAATCGCCTGCAGCAATCTGTGCACGGAGATCATTGAATACTGTGATGTTGACGAGGTAGGTGCAGTTTTAGTGAGAATGAGAAAGTAATTTTTATTTCCCATGTATGAAATGTATATGCAGCACTTAAACAAGCCATGGTACAAAACAATGCTGAGCAAGACACAGTCTAGTTTGAAAACTTCAAAAAAGTCACTTGTCATTAACAGACTACTTTTGTAGATAGAGTTTCAGATGGGTACTTTTTTGTTTCGAAGTTTATTAGACAATTGCCTATCTGGAGGCGTAGAGGATAGAAACAGACCTTATAGGCCCATGTGCAAAACTCTAATAAAATGTTGTATCTAAATTATCTCTTAAATTTATACAACATAATGAGCACAAAGCGAAATACAGCTTATATCAATTGCACTAGGCAGTTTTCAGGCTAATTTTGAGTAGTTTGAGCTGATTTGTCCACAGGTTAATATTCAGAAATTATTGTATTACAAATGTGCTCTAGTTATTAGGTTAATACTCAGAAATTACTGTATTAAAAAATCTTTTTTTCGCTAACAACTGTTGATTGTTCTGAATATCATAGCCATTAGCCATGCCTATATAAGTGAAAGTTTCATAGCTCCCAGTCATTATAATTTCTTTTTTTTTGCTTTGAGCAGTTTTATGTACTTATTGACAGAAAAGAGGCAGTTCAACGATTTTTAGTCAGAAATACTTTAGTTATGAATTAATCCTTTTAATAATGGTGGGTCTGCTATGTATAGTGAGATATCACGTATTAAATGTGCTGCAATAAGTGTGCTGTAGTGCAGTACATACTAATAGAAGTAACTCTGACGTATTTATGCAGGTTGCAGTTTGCAATTTGGCATCGATATCACTCGGTCGTTTCGTCACGTCTGACCGAAAGTTCAATTTCAGCCAGTTAGAGCACGTCACTGGCATCATTGTGAAGAACTTGAATAAGATCATTGACCGTAACTACTACCCTGTGCCGGAGGTCTGCGCGTAGTTTTTGTTGACCTGTTTATTTGTTCAGTCTTCATTAGTGTTTTGAGGCTGTTGGTTTGATAACAGAAGTCCTGTAGCCGGTAGCTGCTGCTGCAGTTATAAGAAGATTGCTGTAGAACATTGCTGGGAGAATTGGCGAGGTCGCCAAACCTGAAGGGGGTTGTCATCATATTACTAGAAGCTTAATATTATATTTACCTCCGCCAAGGAGGTAATGTTTTTGCCAGACTTTGTTTGTTTGTTTGTTTGTCTGTCTATTAGCAAGATAACTCAAAAAGTTATGGATGGATCTTTTTGAAATTTTGAGGGTATGTCGGGCATGGCACAAACTACCAGTGATTCAATTTTGGGGGTGATACAAAAGGAATCCTGGATTCTGGAGCACTTTGAAATTTTCGTTACGATTGCTTTCAATGGGGCATAAGGGAAACCGCTGCAGAACCGAAGATGATGCTGCCACCTAGTGAACAACATTGCCTTGGTGGAGGTGTGCGGGCTGTGACTGCTTTCTAGTTCGATACTGGAGCTGACTGAGGTGCCACCTGACACTGATGCCTATGCAGACAGCCTGCACTTTCAGTTGATTCAAATTGATTTCTTTTACTTGCTATTTTGTGCTACTGGCCACTTTCTGCATTGCTATAATTTGTATGAGGGTAGGCTATGTCAACAGACACTTGCTGTAGCAGACGTTTTACAGGCATGATGTTTTTTTTCAGTCAGTCTATAATATCAGAACACCAAAGGTATTTTAACCCAACCCACTGTTTAACATGATATTTAATCAGTTTTTTTGTTTTAATGTGTAAACTGTATTTTCTCTCAGTGCCTGCCAACAGTTGTACTACTGCTTTGAAGTTAGTGATGACTGATGAAATGTCAGAGAACAAATCTGCATTTGTAGATTACTGTAAGCATGTGGAACACATTATTACTGTGCTTACATAATGTTGCTTAAATTGAGAAAATTGGATGCTGTGATTGATTTGCTTTTCAGTTATTAATTTCTAGGTTTGCAGTGTGTGTTTGGTGTTTTTTAACTGGCTTCACTTTCTTGTGACTTGGTTCAAGAATTGTTGGCTTTCATATAATAAAGTCCGTTAGTTTGTGCGTGGAACTGTAGGCGGAGAGAAGCAACAAGCGGCATCGGCCGATTGGTCTCGGAGTTCAGGGTCTTGCGGACACGTTCCTGATGATGCGCTTAGAGTTTGAGAGCAAGGAAGCACAGCGACTGAACCGAGATATCTTTGAAACCATCTACTACGCAGCACTCAAAACCAGCTGTGAACTTGCTCATCTTTACGGCCCGTATGAGACGTACGAAGGTTCACCCGTCAGTCAAGGAGTATGTGTTATAGCACTGTATTTTTGAAGATGTTGGCAAAGTTTTATATTGCTTCTAATTGGAATTGATTGAATAATAAAATAGAATAAAAACAGAATGGTGAAGCGGTGTAGATTGTAGAAATGGCTTGTCATCAGAACATTCAGTATGTTTTCATGTGTATAGCCATTTAGGCTGGAAAACTTTTAAGATACTGAAATTGGTCAGTTTGCCATTTGGTTGCTGAAGCATTTTTGTCACATTAATGAAGAAGCACTCTTTAATACTATTTATAATAATGTTTATTGAATAGCATTAGGTTTTGCATAGGCTGCGTGTCATTGCCATGTTGTGTCCCAGTTATTCTATTGTTTACACCATTATTGAAGACGCTGTCATGCCATAATGAATATCTCTGCAGATTCTGCATCCATTCTGCTAGGCTGTCTACTTGAGGTCATGTACAGGGTGGCCAAAGGTCCTTGAAAATGTTTTATGAAAAAAATTGTCCATTTTCCAGGACCTGGAAAGTCTTTGAAAACCAAATAGGGTCTTGAATATTTCGTGGTTTATAAAAGAGGGCTGTGAAAGTGCTCAAATTTCAGTTCTCATAATATTAATCACTGTGATATGAAAATTATTTTTTATGTGATGGCAGAAACATCTAATGTGAGGTGGTTTAATATTGTTGGAGTCTGGAAAATGTACTTAAAAGTCATTGAGAAGTCCTTGAGTTTTATCCCCAAAACTGTGACCATGCTGCATGTATTTGATTTTATGCTGGTTGGCTGTTGACTGCAGGTGCTTCAGCCAGACATGTGGGGTGTTGTACCATCTGATCGACATGATTGGTCCACGCTTCGAGCCGACATCAAACAGTACGGATCAGTTTATCTCGTGCTTTTCTTGTTGTTCGGCAGTATTCTTCAGTCTCTTGCAGCGACTTTTGTTCCGAGATTAACGCATTAGTGACACAAGGCTGAGTGACTATGTGTGAGTTCTAGTCGACAGAATCGTCTTAAGTAGTCTATTTATGTTACTGATGTTGTACAATATACATCTCAAAAGGGATACAACTTGATGTGATCTCAAATTTTTGCCAATAGCTGTGCTTTGACAGTGGACATTGTTCCCAGGTTCTGCTGTTCTTTGACATTGAGTCGCCATTGGCATTTTACTGCGCTATAGAGTGAAAACTGTTATTAAACTGTTGCTGACTAATCAAAATGCTTTGTTTGGGTGACAAATTGAGGAGAGGCGGGGGGTGGGGTGTTAGATTTTAGTTCCTAACAAACGTGTTTTTTAGCCTTGAGACAAGTTGAAATAACTGTACTGAATTTCATCAGAATCTATTTTCAACTTTTTGAGTAATGACACATTGACAGCTGAGGATAAAAGTGCAGAGCATTTGTCAGTCATAACAGCATTACGTGCAGTATGATTTGGTTGAGTTTCAGAATGGTATCTCCCAGCCTGCATTTCACTCTAGCACAGAATCATTTGGCCTTAACCATGGGATATGTTTGTCATTTAAACCAAAATTATTGCCATGTATGTATGACTTAATATGCCTTTATTTTTCCCATACACTTGATGATGATTTGCAATGTTGTCATTGTGTGCAGAAATCATTATTGTCAAGGTTGTAAACTGATGAGATGTGTGCATGTAGGTATGGAGTTCGTAACAGTCTTCTCATGGCTCCGATGCCAACAGCTTCCACAGCACAGATCCTCGGCAACTGCGAGAGCTTTGAACCCTACACAAGTAACCTCTACACTCGCCGAGTTCTCTCCGGTGAATTCCAGGTGTGCTTCTTGACAGACTACAGCTTATTTTTTCTTGGGTATTAAATAGTCGACGTGAGGTCAGCTATTGTCTGGGAATTTGGAAATGTCTAGGAATTTGAAGGATGTCCGATAAAACTCAGGGAGTTGACCAGATATAACTTGTTTCTTATTAACTTTGTGACTGGGGCAACACTGGTTGTTGGTGTGTTACTAACATTGTGTTGTTATGCGCAGTGCACTGTTTCCTTATGTGGTTATGATTGCTGCATTACATTATCATCAAAAGGTCATGCGTATAAACTTTGATGTCTTTTATACATACGTATGTTCACCATAGTTGTATGTCTGTCATTTGTTTGAAAAGAAGTATTGTTTGTACATGACAGTCAGAAGGCGATCTATTTTTAATCGTTAATCGAAACAGGCCGGGCTAGGCACATACAGAAATTTAGTTGATGTGCAGTTGTGGACTGGTGTTGCGCTATACTCCAAAACCGGAGTACAGCAGTAAATGGCTGCTGGTTGTTATGAAACAGCAATTGTTGTTAATACTGTTGAGATGTTAATTTATTCAATGGCATTAACACATGCGTTAATTTTTTAATGCATGTGTTAACGTGTTAATCAATGTGTCATTATATTTTCGATATTTTAGTGAACTGTGGTACATCGAAAAATGGCTGCAGAAACAACTGACGAACTTGTAGCTGTGTCACAGGCCCGTGAGAGTATAGTGACAAAATGGTGAAAAATTTATAATTACTTGAATATTGTTTGATCATCAAATAACCACGGTATAATGGAATTTTGGAACAGCTGTTTCAGTTTCATACAATTTATTAAATTTACATATGTGCGTAAATTTTTTTCAACGCGCGTCAACTTTTTTAACGCGTTAATTCTTCTAGACGCTAATTTGACAGCTCTAATTGTTATGAATCGTGATGTTGTGATGCGGTATAGATTGTGAACCAGCACTTGCTGAAGGACTTGACGGAGCTTGGACTCTGGAATGATGACATGAAGCATAAACTGATTGCGCACAATGGATCAATCCAGGTATGCAACTAGCACAGCGTTTCACTGCAGCTGATTCACTTATGCTGTATTCTGCACCCGGAACATGAAACCATGGATGTGCTATGACTTCAATAGACAGCATTCTGAAATTAATGACTGTCTGGAGGATAACAGGGAAAATTATTAGAACTACCATTATGTTAGTTACATATGCGTGCATATAATGGAGTTCTTATTATTTTAGGTTTAGCTTGTTTTTGTGTTTTGTGTTTCAGTAATGGTTAATCTTACTGTTCCATTTTTTGTGTGTTTGTGCATTCTGCCTTGAAAGGCTGTCCCCGAAATGACCTTTACTCTGTCTGGTGGGACATTAAACCCTACTCACTAACTCACTCGCTTCAGTGAACGTTTGCATTTAGGACGATCCTTTGTCTACAAAACCTTAGGAAATGAACATGAATTTGACATGTACGCTGGAAATGCACCAAAACTCATGGTTTAATTTTGTCGGAGATAATTAACTTTGTGCATCAAGCAACACCACTGTTGTGAACAGTGTAGTGTTAGTAGTAGATGGTGTGCATTTTTGTTCTGCATGTCCTTGTGTTATTAACTGCTGTTACTGTTAGGAAAACTGCCATCGTGACCGAGTATCGGAAAATCCTAGTCATTGTGGAATGCCAGTGGACTTAGGACATGCACATGGTGGTAAAAAAATCTCTAAATGGTTGAAGTCCCAAGACGTGTCAGAAAGCAGTTCTTATTCTTTTCACTAGCGTATTTTTGAATGTTTGAACTGGAAAGGACCAGTAAGTAAAAATGGTGAATCAGTGGATTGTTGTCTCCCTCCAGATGTGGAGAAAATTTGTTATTTTATTTTACGTGTAGAAAATCGAAGGCATTCCGGACAACATAAAGCGACTGTACAAGACAGTCTGGGAGATATCTCAGAAGACTGTTATCAAGATGGCTGCCGATCGCGGGGCTTACATCGATCAAAGCCAGTCACTCAATCTGCATTTTGGCGAGCCTGATAAGAACAAGTTGAACAGTGCACACTTCTACGCATGGAAGATGGTTAGTTCGCTTGAAGTCACGTTTTATGTGCCACTTTTGTATTTTTAATATCTTCTGAATTCATCGTTTATTTGTGATTGTTTCGTCTTACCAGTGTCATCATCACCACTGTTATCATCCGCCACCCATCGTATTTTTTGCGAATCTCAAAACTTTTCTCTTTCTTACAGCCTACCCTCCGTAGATATCTGGCACCTATTTGGACTGATTTAACTGATATCTGGACTTGCTTATGGTTATTTTTTTGCTTATCATTATTTTCTGTTGCATTTTTCTTGTTTTAGTTACTGATATTTCTTTCTCTTTTATTTCTTTTATATCGGGCTTCTGGCTGTCCCGTAACCATTTGTTTCCGACTTCTTATGTTTTACATAACAGTACTACCATTTCCCTTTTTCTCATTCTCATTTCATTTCCATTTAAACTAGAAATACGTTCTGTGGTTCAACGAGGTATCTGTCCCATTGCCACGCTATAGCTGTCGCATTTCAGCATTATACCCCGTTTACACGATCAAGCAAACATCCTGCAATCATAGAGCAAACATCCAGCAAATGCATTTGAAATACATGTGCACGACATGTGCTCTAATTCCTCGGTGTTTACTCGACGTTTGCTTGATGTTTGCTTCATGTAGGTTATGTTTTATGCATGCTTCATATTTGCTTGACTTTTGCTCGATTTTTGCTTGATGATTGCTGGATTGTGTAAACGGTATCACGCTTACTTCATGGTGCACGTCCGCAAGGCCTGCGTACAGTGTAACTAGTTGAGTGTAGATATTTACAGCGATCTGTAAGGTCACGATTAACTACACAGAAGTTCAAAAATGCAAAGAAATCTTATTGGATTTGTGGTATAGATTACATATGCAAATATAAAATAACAGCACCCGCAGTAGCTTAACAAATTTAATATTAAGATATAATAATGCATACGCAGGTAGCACCCTCTGGCAAACACAAATATAATTTAAGATTGGCATTTTGTTTACTTGTCAAGAGATTGTTTATTTTTTCAAATTTCTGGCGTTTTGTTACCTTTTTTATGTGCATGTGTAAATTAAATACTGTAACGAATACTAATTCAGCCATTTTGTTGAAATAATCTGTACAGAAGCGACTTTATGTCACAAAATGTTAATTGTTTGTGGCAAAGCTGTAACTGATGAGCTTATTTCCATTGAAAATGCAGTGATCACAAATTTGGGGAGCTGAGTGCTCAAAATGGGAAACTAGATTATTTTTCTTTTTTGTGTCTATAGCGGCCACCGAGACACACTTTTTGAGCTATTAAGCGCCACTATAAGCCTACAGGATTTTCTACTGTGGTACAAGAACCTTCCCATTGACAATGCATTATGGGGGTTAAAAATTGGGGTAAAATAGGGGAAGGAGTTATCGGATTTTTGTTCCAAACAAACTCGATCTTACTTTTCGGGCCGCGAATCACTGTGCAAAATTTCATCAAAATCGAATCAAAATGGCGGTCGTAGGAGTGTTGACAGACAGACGGACAGACAATGTGACAGAATGACAGTGTGACAAAAGTGATTTTATAGTCTGTCCCATGCTATGCTACAGCAATGGGACAGATCAACATTGATATTCTTTATTGTGACAGTGAATGTTGTAACAGGTGTATAAACTGCTTATTGCATTGAATAGTATTGTATGTATTGCAAAGGGTCTGAAGACGGGGATGTATTACTTGCGTACTCGTCCGGCGGCAAATGCTATTCAGTTTACGGTGGACAAGTCACGCCTGGTGGAGCGCAATCGTAAAGCCACTGATGATGAAAGTGCCCAAGTTACCACTGCCGTGAAGCAGACCTCTGAAGCAATGCAGATGTGCTCTCTGCAGGACAAGGAAAATTGCATCATGTGCAGCAGCTGAATGCACTATGGCTTTGTGTTAGTGCGCAGGCGGTTTGGAAGGCATCCAAGGTCATAGGCTGGGGGGTGAAGTTCTTGTGGAACTGAAAGATTTGCCGTTCTAATCTAATTTAATCTATAAACAGTTTAATCAGAAGCGCTGCTGAAAGTTCTGCACTTCTTTACAACTGAAGTACTTTTACCGACAAATTATTTGGAATTCTAGCATGTACTGTGGTCTTCGGCCGTAAGAAAAGCTTCAGATTGTATTACAATTTTTGGTCAATGTGGATTGAGAGATACTGTAACGAAAGCCGTTGGTGGATGTAGCATGCCTTGCGTTACCATATCTGACTGAAACTGATTGTATTCGTATTTTATCTGCTGTATATTTTATCGCCTGTACCACTACTAGTTTTTACCTGTGGCTAATGAAGTTATGTTATTCATTTGCTAATGTTTTCGGCTTTCGATTTTATTTTTCTGCGTAAATTTTACGGCTACTTTAGCCATTTAGTAAAGTTGTTCGTGTGGTGACATCTAGTTATTATCGTTGTGGACAGCAAAGAAAACAAGTTGCTGTTTGTGTTGATTTTATTTCATCATTGATTGATGAACTTCTATTCGTTTTGAACTGTTATAACGTTTTTTAGCATTTTATTTCTTGTGCCTTGTGTTATGTGTTGTGGTAAGTAACTGTTTGCATTAAATGTGCTTGAGATAAAAATTAGTTAGAGTACATTCCATCTGTATGAAGTTGAAGTGCTTACTCGAGCAGATTATTTAAAATTCCAGCATAATGTGGTCTTCAGATTGTATTACAATGTTTGGTCGTCATTAAATTGATTAATGCTGTAACTAAAGCCATTGTTGGGCATGACACGCCCTCTGTTGCCACTTCCGTCTGAAACCGATTGCGTACCTGCTTTGTTTGCTGTGTATTCTATCGCCTGTGCTAATTTTTACTTGTTGCTAATGAAGTTATGTTAATCAGTCCCTAATTTTGTCGGCTTTTGATTGTATTCTTCTGCATAAGTTTTAAGGCTAGTTAGCCATTTAGTACCTGTGTACCTGGTGACATCTAGTTCAGGCCCGTCGAGAGGGTGGGGTAGAAGGGGTAAGCTACCCCAGGCCCCGCAACGTTTGGAGGTCCTGCCGTCGGCCAGAAATATAAAGTACAGCAGTATGTACCATTTTGAAAAGAAAAATTCGAAAAAATTTCTCCCCAGACGGGCCCCGTGAAAATGTTTGGGGGCCCCGTGAGAATGTTCCCCCAGGCCCCGCTGTGGCTCTCCACCGACGGGCCTGATCTGGTTATTATTATTATCGAAGAAAACAAGCTGCTGAAGCATGCATAACGTGATGTTGATGAGGACTTGATTGATTGATGAATCTGTATTTGTTTTAAACTGTTTTATAACGTTTTTGGCATTTTAGCATTGCTCTGTGCCTTGTGTTATGTGTTTTGGTTAGTAACTATTTGCGTTAAATGTGTCTAAAGTAAAAGTGACTCAACAATACATTCCTGTGACTGATTTAAATTGTGAAATTTCAAGTTGTTTGCTGCACTGATAATGTGCATGTTTTAGTTGTAGTACCAATAAAGTATTTGTTAAAGCTTGAAATGGACAAAGTGCGGTTGAAGTACAATGACATGAGAAAAAACTAATTAATTTGTACGAGTTATATATTGCCACAAATGTAATATGCCTGCATTATTTCATTGCACTATGCTGTTGTGGAGCTGAAGATATGAGACACCAATAGCAGTTTCAAAATAAACTACTTCGTGAATGCTAACATTTGCAGAAGTGTGGATGGAAGGAATCGTCCGTGTTGATGGAGTAAAACCACAGTACATTTATACGTATCAGGGATATAATGTACTGCGGTGAAACTAAGCACTGTATTAAAGATGATTAGTAAATAATACAGGTCACAGCTGTTAGCATAACGAGCATGTGCAACGTAGCGTTTGCGTGACGTCCTTGAATGATAAAGGTGTGGTCGACGGCTGAGTTTGATATCTTAACTTGGCGTCGCCGTAAGGTAACCACACATGGAGTTAACACAAGCCACACGATATCGCTGTAATCAGTCTGGTGTCGCTTGACAAAGATTCAGTTTGCCCATCAGACCAGGCCACCCATGATACCTTACTAGCTGGCTCAGTTGGAATTGGTGACGTTAATCTTTTGTTCTTTTCATTGTTCAAAGCATAGGCGTGGTTTTTTCGCCTCGAGCCATTTACTCCACTACAACGTGCATGAGTGCTACAGATCGACGGATCACGTTATACGGCATCCTTTGTTGCTGTCTGCGACGTTGCCGAATAATTCGGTGGTCTTAGAATAAAAGATTAATTAATTTGACAATATAGAACAGAGAAACTGTGAATACGAAAACTTGGACTCGTTTTTACACGCGAAATTCCGTCTGTCTGTCCGTCTGTCACACGGGTGGATCAGGCAAAAACGGTGCAAGCTAGGATCACCAAGTCTTCACCGTCTGCTGCCCGGAAAGACTCTAGTTTCAGGAACCGTAAAGCTTTTCCATAAATTCGAAGGGAGTCACCCCGAACGAGGGCCTTAAATGAGAGAGGGGTGGTCAAAATTGCGATTTTCGGCCAATAACTCGCTGTATCTCAGTATAACGGTGCGAGATAAGGCATAGCTAGGTTACTATTAATCACTAATAGGAAATCGTATACTGGCTTTCGATTGGCGCCGAATTTAATGACCTTGGATGACCTTGAACGCCAAAATAGGGATTTTTTAATGGATTTTTCGGGCGATTTCGGACTGCGACACAAAATCATTCACAAGGCGGCGCCACGGTGCTGGCATTGGTGGCGTGGCGTCGTTGGTAACGCGTTTCGGCTGAAACGAAGTTACTCTACGCCGGGCCCGGTTAGTACTGCGATGGGTGACTGCCTGCGGGCAGAAACTGCTATAGGCTTTCGCGCGTCCCGTGAGCATTAGCTCAAATTTCTTGTTTTAATTTGTCGTAATGCTATCAACATCAACGAATGCTTGACTGTATCTACACAGTAGACATATGGACACAACCAATCAAGTAAATCAATTAATCTGTCAATTAGTCAGTCATTCAATCAAACAAACGAACGTTTTAATAGGCCTAACTGCAATTGACACTTAAAACACAATGTATTATAAGAAATAAAGACAAAAGTGAAATACAATAAAAATTCGGTACGATTGTTTAAACAATAAGCGTGCTAGAAAGTTATGCGCATGAGAAGCGATTTTAAATTCATGATTCTAAATTCACGGCTGTTACTTTTTGCGTTAAGCTGTACATCACGATATCCTGTCTCTCATATGGCAGCAAACGAATTTGGTTCTTCCTCATGATTGAGGATCGGATGTCGCCGACACGGACACCAAAGAATTCCATAATTATGTCTCGGTCACGTGCTCATTCAACACACTCCGCCACTGATGCTGCACCAGTCTACTGTTTAATATTATCTGTTCAGCGTCTCTTAGGTCTGCCTCGGCGTCTATTCCCGGCGACTGTTCTTCCTGCATGGCCAAAGTATTGCAACTTCCTTCTTTTGACCACTGCCAGAAAGCGACGTGTCGGTTGCAACTTTTTCAGTATTGAGTTGTTGGTTCTATGCTCCGGCCAGCTGATTCGCATCATCCTTCGATACATCTCCGATGGAGAACGTGATATTCATCGCATTAGCTAGCGAATTATACCGCAGTATTACCAATTTGCACAGAGGTTAGTTTGGCATGCGGACATTTAAGCAATTAAACGTAAACGAACGTTGTGCTATAAATAATTTTGTTTCTCGTTCAATCAAAGAAGGGGTCTACTAACCGAAAACGCTATAGGCTTATTCACGTATAGACTTAGGCCTATTGTAAATTCGTAGACCACGGGTAGAAGCCTGTGGATAGACATATGTGACCTTATTAAATCAGGCCTTCATGCCACAGCATTCTTTAAAAAGTCTAAAATAGCATATTTTCAACGACGCCTATTAGGCTTCTTCGATGCAGTATCGTATAAAACTGACAGTTAGCCTATTAAGTAAACGCAAGTCACAATAATTGTAGGCTACTTAGGCATACAACTATCGTTTTTAAGAATTTGACTGTGTGACAATTTGACGTTTGTGCCCTATCCCCCTAGATCCAAACAGTCCCATAATAATCCATGCTATCGGCTGTCTGTTCATGCAGTAAACAAACCACTTTTGCTGTAGCTGACAACTGAGCGTCACATGAGCACAAAGAATTTGACTATTATAGGCCTAAAATCCTCCTGACTGGCAGCGTAGACATATCACATTATACAGGACCGCAGTTAAGTTTGTTGTGTATGAAGCGAGGTAAGCCTACGTGACGACGGGCAGCAGCTATGCTGTCACGCTGAGAGCATGCAGATCGCGTGACGAATACAGTGCAGGCGTACTGTTTCTAGTCTAGACATAGCGTAATTAAACATGGCGACGATGACGCATGATAAAGCCCAAGTTATTGCCGACTTTGTCGCAAAGTTGGCGTAATGGAATTTGAGCTTCATTCAGCAATGCGTGACGCGCACCTTTGTCGCGACCAAGAGGCTTTGGGGTCAAAGAAGGCGATTTCCGGTTTCTCGGCCTCCTTACCACCACCGGCCGACAGGGTGCCCCCACCAAAAACGTCTCCCGACTCAGCCCCCTGGGGGTACCGTTTGGGAGCTATGACCCCAAAGATGTCATTTTGCAGATTACAATTGGCCGATTCTCCGAAAGTCCCCGTTTTCTTTTCGAGTTACTTTCCATGTAGATTCCTTGTCCACGGCGGCATTTTCTGCAATATTCAAAATGAGGGGTAAGGGAGTCAGAACATCCCCAAAATCGACCTCGAAGAAATCCACGTTTCTTTGCACCAACTTTTGTCTCTCTTGGATTGCCCCCACGAAATTTTGGCGCTTACGGAATTTGTAGGGGGACCCGCCCCTATACACCGGTGAAAAGAGCGCGCGGATATATGCCCCCAATCCGGATATATGGGATTCGAAAAATTTGACACAATTTTGGGGGTGGCCCCGTTAGTACAAAAAATCGCAGGTGATTGGCGTCGCGCCTGGTGACGTCCCTTGGATCGCTGTTTGCGTGTGCAAAAAAATTGTTAAAATACATCGAACCGTTTTTGAGATAAGGAGGGAAACCTAATTTTGGACTTAGTTTTTTCGCGATTACGCTGCAAATTCGCTATTTTGGCGCCGCCTGGCGGCCGCATTTACCACGCAATCTGGGTCAAAGTACTGATTATGTTAGAGTGGACGACGTTGAACATTTTTGGCCAAATTTCAGCCTCCTAGCTGTTGCCAATCGTTTTTCGCATATGTTTCAAAATAGCGAAAATTAACTTTTTCCCGCAAATTCGCGCGCAGAGACTTAAGTCTCATCGCGGCCTTTATAATGAATATAGGCCTATGTAAAAAACTTACCAGTTTAAAACTGTGTGTAAGGACGATTTGATTATATCAGTCCTCTAAAACAGCAAAAATCATTTGGGTAACCTTAAATGGGGCTATGCATATGGCGTTCTTACAAGCTGACTTTAGTTGGTAATCACTAACATTAAAGCCCTCCTTTTCGACTCCGAACACGCTGAGTGTTGTTCTCCAGTGTTGGTTTCTGTGTGCAGGTTGTTGTCTATCACATGCGAAACAGACAGACAGACGGATGTGCTGGGCCCGTTATGAAGTCTATTATGATACCACATACCGGTAATGACCTGTTTTTATCTGATCTCTACTGCCATGTTAATGCCGGAAATTGAAAGTGAAACCGAGATGTGCAAACTGTGGTTATTCTTGACAGTGTGGTTCTACTTGCAAGTTTTGTGCGGAAAAGCTAACAGGAAATTCCCACAATAGCCTAACAT
>Ga0209454_1000701_pt1 | contig 18338 bp, 17 predicted proteins | sample WorMetHERISLAND1_2_FD_187400 | JGI IMG/M metagenome (GOLD analysis project Ga0209454, IMG submission 187400) | Marine gutless worms symbiont microbial communities from Max Planck institute for Marine Microbiology, Germany - Olavius geniculatus... | ecosystem: Host-associated > Annelida >... | reverse complement strand
GACGGACGAACGGCGCACCTTGTTCCTTCCTCGCGTCGCGTTGTCGTCGTAGCTGCTTTTCTTTGGTTTTTGTGTCGCAGGCATAATTACGACGCTGTGTTTGGGTCGGTCAGTCGCGCGACTGACTTCTCTGACGCTGACAATAGCACTCGCTCGCTGGCTGCTGGGACAACGACGCCGCGGAATGTATACAGCAAGCAACGTTCTCGCTCTCGGTGCCCTTGGATAAGAAAGTCGTTTCGTTTTTGTCCATTTAACGGCCAGCAGCGAATGACTGGATCTTCTGTATCACCCCGGACTCACCTGCAGCAACGCCACTGCAGTGACAGGCAGCAATTATCCACGTCAGCTGTGACTTAATTAACACCGACAGTGAATCAGAGTTCACGAACGATACCAAACGAACAGGAATATATAATTCGAAATCACGACTTGCGAAAATACTGTCGTGAGCTCTCAAATTGATACCGTTATAGCTAAAACTGTATAGTTCTAGTGCGCAACTGCTGCTGAAATACTCAGAAGTCAGCATTGGCATGTCATGCCCCCTCTCAGACCTTACCCCCACCCTTCCGCCCCCTATTTCTAAGTTCTGGATCCGCCGCTGATGTCATGGCGTGGCAACGCAAAACAGTCGCGCGGTTTCATTAATCGTTGCTGGCTGTGCGCATGTGGGGTGGTTATAACAGCTAAATATGGAGAACAATTGACTGTACAGGTGTGTAGTTGCAGAAGTTGCACTTGCAGGTGCTCGAATGCAGTATACATATCGTTAGCCGTGCTGCTCAGCTGCGATTTACAACGTCGGCGTGAAATTGAGCGACGGAAGATCGATAGGGAGACAATGTCACATCAGTTATAACCATGGAACAGCTGTTGCACCAGACAAGTTTTCGAAATAGTTAGTTTTTTGTGGGAAGGGGGCTGAGATGTGGGTGGCTTATTTGGGGTGCGATCGCCATCTGTGGGCGACGTGTGTCATCGGTGAGAGAAGGTGAGATAGATTATTGATGGTGCAGCATTGATGTGCACGAGACCAGACCAAGAAGTTCAAAATTTTGTCCGAGACGAGACCGAGACGAGACGTTGCAGCTTCCGAGACGCTGACCGAGACCTTGAAGCTCCCGAGACACTCGAGAGTCCCCGGAGCTTCAACGTCTCGCCGAGACGTTTTCCATGACTTATGGTAAAACACATTGACAATGAAAAAAAATATACGGATTAATTAACTCGCACCATGCTAAGCGCTTTTTATTATTTGTGATATTGTGGGTTTTTGTACTTTATTTTTACAATTGTCATTGAATAATTAACGGCCTGCACCATAAAGAATTGCAACTGCAGTGCTGTAGACATGAGCCAGTATGTTTATCGCAATATGCAATCAACTAAAATTAGTAAATTACAGCTACATCTACGTCTACATTTGGCTGATAGTATTCATTCTGATATCATATACTTTATCTTCCTTGCGACTAGTCATTTTATGACGAAAAAAGACTGACATGACATAATTCTGTTTTATGATAAATAAGTAAATAAAAGAGTAAAAACACTGTAAACGAATATGTCTAAGCCACAAATGTCGTGCTGGTTAGTATCGCTCTAACTGCTGCTACAGCTGCAGCTACAGTATGCACGGCCGCGCCTGCACAAAACGTCTCGACGAGACGCAATGACCCGAGATCCGAGACGAGACGTTAGTACGTCTCGAGAACGAAACGTTTCGACCGAGACCACATCCCTGTGGTGCAGAGTTGCAGAGAATGTTTTCCTTGCGGTCGCAGTAGTCAAGTTGTGAGGAGCTGCTGATACAGCAGCTGCGTCAGAGATCCCCCTCGCCGTGGTCGTAAGATTGATGTCATTTCTGAGTGATGTTGACATGCTATTCGTGCTCCTGCTCGCATAACGCTTGTCGCTGTCGTCACGCCCTCTGCCGTCACACTGTCTCTTGATCGTGCAGATATTGTTCTGCCCTTCTAGGTATTAATAGTTTGTACTGGAGCTTAACGGGAACTTAAGCATATCTTTTACAGTAGCGATTGCCACCCAACTCTGGCTCAGTATAGTGATTACACGTAAAATTGCACGTTTGCGAAAAAATGTTTCAGTTTATATATTTATGCCGCGGCCGCATTGCGGGTCGTGGGTCTTGCCCGTCTGTCCGTTCATACCATGCGGACATTTAACTCGAAAAAGACCTAGAAAGAACAAAATTGACGCGAAACGTTTCCGGAGCAAAGTAACCGGTGTGCCAATTTACAGTTCAGAAAATCAAAGGTCAGGATTAAGAACTTAGGGTTAAGTTTAATGGTAGGGTTGCTCTGGGCAGACATTTCTAGTTTTGCTTATTTGCTGCACATATTGGTTTGCTGGGTTTGACGCGGCGGCTGAGACGAGTGATTTGCTCTACATCGCATCTGCATGTCTGTCTGCTTGTCTGTCTCAAAGACGTTCCAAAAAGTATATTTTTACATTACAACTTCTTTGGTCTGTCTGCTACCGGACAATATTCTCACACTTGCATCACGCGTTTCTCAGAATTCTTTCTCCGAAGTGAATCTGGCAAGAACCCGCTGTTTGTAAGATGAGGCAGCAGCAGCAGCAGCAGCAGCAAGGCGCGTTTCGTTTGATATTGATAAAGCGCCGGCCTGTGGAAGATACACAGCGCCTCCAGCGGCCACGCTTAGTTAGCATCGACCTATACGCCGCCAGAAAGCAGGAGGACCGAGCCCACCCCCGCACCCTCTTCCCCGACAAAGCTGTTATGTCAAACATATTTACCGATTATTTTGCTCGTTAAATTTGCCATATTTTGTTAAATAAGCTAAAAATATTAACTCTGTAGTCGGTGCGGTACGTATAATATTGTTAATTGTCAATGGAGATTTTAGCGCAGATTGTAACCTATGGAGGTTTTTGTCCTATTTTGTCGATGGAGGGTGTTTGACCTGCAGGGAGGCTACATGTCCGTCCACCTCCGGCGGCAGTTGACTTGCTTCGGCGTCGAATTCCAAGTCGAACTGCATGCTGCAGACAAGATTCGGCGGCGATTTCGACAAATTGGCATTCCAGCGCGCGTGCTCGCTCGCTTGTGCTTGCTTGCCGCGTTATCAGAGGCGGCGGCGGCGGCATGGCGCGCTGTCGCCAAGTTTTACTGTGCGAGGCATGGAGGCAGCCGCACGCCCGCGGGCTGCTAGCGTCCCTTTCGCAGTCGCAGATCTGTGGCCGCGGTCGTCGGTCAGTCGGGGCCAAGTGATACTGCCACGGTCCCACCAAGCCGGCAACCGATCAGGCTGGTCGCGGACGACGCCCCATGCAGTTTCTCATCATAGCGCGGAGAATTTCGTCAGTTTGCTCTGTATTCTCGTCGTCGCATCGGATGTTAGATTGATCCCGATACTGGCGAGTGGCAACGCCGCAGCGACCACTTGTGGGACTTCGCAGATACCAGTAGAACCATGGACGAATTGCTTACTATAACTATAAACGTCTGCTTGTTCACCTATAGACCGAGTTTACATCGACCGACTTTACCTAAACACACCGTTGGAGTTGTTTCATTTGTTTGTACCAAGGCGTATAAGTTACGTTCACCATTATGTTGTGAAACGATATTTTGCACGTTTTGAAACGTCTCGAGTATAGCCTACTATTATAGCTGCTGCTGCTGCTGACCAGTTGTCCAGTGACTATGATGATGCTGATGATGATGATGGTAATTGCGGTGATGTCGCCAGTCTTGCATCTCCGGGCAGCAGCATGCGAGGACATCTGCGCCCGCCACACACAGACACGCAGACGGCAAACGGAAGCGACTGCGGCGCGGCGGGCGATAAGCGGCCTAGGTCTATAGCTCGCCGTGAAAAGACTGATCGTGACAGTTGGACTGCACCAACCGGCAATCACCCACCTGCTTCCGCCCGCCCTACCCCCTCACCGACGCGCCGCCGCTTTAATTAGAATTAAACAGCGATAAAAAATATTGGCCCGCCCAGCCGGCCAGCCGCCCATTTGGTCGGTATATTGCCGAATAGTCGTTGCAACTTGCAACATCAGTCAGTATGAGTTTGGAAGTGCGTAATCGACGTCGCGGCGGCCTGCTGAGCCACGGTGCCGCCGTCTAGCGATTGCTAATTAGAACTCGCACCAATCTGCGCTCGTTGCATTGTGTCACTGGTCTTGCTTGCTGTCTCATCTCATTTCATTTCGTCTCATCGGCAAAATATGAACTTTTGACCGTCGCAGCGTCCGCTCTGCAGTAGCACAGGTGTGCTTTTGAAAGGCATTTTTCGTGACTTTCGTGACGCACACGGTAGGCTTACAATATATAATAGGTCGGTAGACTATACAGAGTGCAGCTATTGTGGGCATCTTCTCGCAGAGTGCTACACGTCTATTACTGTGATTAAATCTTTTTTTAATCTCGGGCTCTCAGCCGAGCTGTAGATACAGCCTAGTTTCTTTTTAAAGGTACAGCAGTCAGCGAAACGCAAATTCGTGAATTTAGTGATGGAATATACGCAAAAAGAAGACGACTTTGGAAGAGAACAGTGGCTTTTGCGGCAACTGAATTTGAAACAACTGCAGTATGTAGCTTTGAACGTTGTTGATAGTTTGTAAACTAAAGAAAACATTTTTAACTTGCGTAACCTAATGAAAATTAGATGTTAAATATCTTACTTTTTGTAGGTCTATTTTTATGCACGATTTTTATTTCAGACGAATTAATAAATATGGCATGACAGTGCTATAACGGTGCCTGTATCTTGTGAAAATGTCAGCGCCAATTCTATAGCGTCTTTTATGCCGTCCTTTCTCTCTCTGCCTGGCAGTGGGCAGCGATTCTGCCATTTGTCAACGAGATTTATGTCAATATCGTAATTGGTTCGATCCGCTCGCTGTGATCCGTATTCTCGGACGACAAGCACGAGACGTTGACCAAGCAGCGCTGTGGTATATCTCGGCACTGCTGCGCTGCATCCGTCGTCCCATGTCAACAAACGCTCTGTCTGGCCCAATCGGATCCGGAATTTTGTTTGCTAGGAATAGAAAGCATAGTGCATGGCGGCGTGATGGAGAGAAGCAACTTGAAGGCTGCTGCATGCATGGCCACTTCCATGTTCGTGTGCATGCTTGTTGGTGAGTGACACAACTGCTTCCTGGTAAGAACGTCACGGGTTCACAGCACGAAGTTACAAGCAAGTCGATGCCGCCTCGTTTGATTATAGCGTTGAAATTGTAACAGTTTGGCTACAGTGTTTATAATTTCCATCATTTCCATTCGCTGACCATTTACTGTTCGCTAAATGCAAACTTCGACGAAGAACTAGCCTATATTCTTTGATGCTTTTTGGGATGCTTTAATCAGCGGATCGTTTCTAGCAAATTAGCAATGGATGGCTTCACAATGACAATTAATTCTGTGAATGCTCACTAGATTGTTCCTTGCCATTTTGCAGTTAAAAATCCAAGGCAGTTGTTTACGCTGTTTGACCAGAGCAAATATACAGCAATATCAGTCGCCCTTGCACCTGACAGACGAGATATCACATGCGGTCCTTGCGATTATAGGATTTTGAGATCTCTTCATTTGACTTCTGAATCATGCATATCGTGCATAAGATTAAGACATTTACCATGAGTGCGTTAATTGTTTGAGTGTATTTGCGTGGCATACAATTTGTTGACATTGCAACCTTTTAACCGCAAAGAACACGTTCGTGCATTTCTGTCGCCACTGTTTTAAAGTAAAGGAAATAAAAATGTCATAAATAGCATATTATACTTATTCGCCGTGGTAACAAACGTGTAACGCCTGAACATCAGATACAGGGCGTGATTAATAATGTCCGTTGTGAGTCGCAATTGTCAGATGAGGAAATATAAGAACCAATATCCGTCATTGAAACACTGGAGATATTTTCCGTGTACGGGGCATACAGTTTCCACTGCTGAACATTGCAACGGTCAACTACGTTGATCTCCGTTGATAGGAAGCTCAGTCTAATGGCGCGTTATGCCGCGGTGATTCGTTTTCAGCCTGGGTGGATTGAGCCGAGTGACTACTGCGTGAATGAGGTAGGTGATGATGAACCATTACGAGTTCCATTGTGAGCGTGTTTAACTCTTCTGCGCACGGCGTCGCGGTATCGTGACCAAATCACGTCGACTGACAACTGCCGTGCAGTTAGACTCGACCGACCGATGTATTACGGTCTTAGCGACGACGCGGCGTAATTTATGGGGTTTATCGAGAGGGTGTTGGCGGCCCGCCTCCGAGACTGGTCAGCCACGGAGGCCGGTAATGGCGAGATGACGACGCGCCGGCTACAATGCAATGAACTGTTGAGAGTGACCGTGCATCGGTCGGTCGGTCGGTTGTCGATCAGTGTCAGTCTCAGAGCTGATGATTGCTCAACTGTCAACGACACCTAGGCTCAATGACAGTCAGCCAGTCAGCCAATGCTTCTTTAAATATACTCCTCCGCGAAATTAAACGTTTTCGTTTCACCGCTGCCCATTTTGTATACGCCCGCGCACCCGACGAACCTGCATTTACTGCGTCTAATTCCGGTCTGTGCGTCGACGCCGGCATGGCGTAATCAACGATTCCGCTGATGTCACGTGAATATAATGGATTCCCTATATTCGACAAACTGGTGATGATGACTGGTGTCATATACGCTAGGCCTATACGTAGTTTGAAATGATGCTGCAAACTATTTTCATTTCGCATAGAAGTATATAATTACCATTTACAGCACAAACTATTGTTGTATATAACGTAAACATAATCGTGTATTTTATTTACGGCAGGCTGTATTAAAGTTAACTGATTTGCGTACTGTCTCGTAGCTCTACAGTCTTATGCAAACAAATCTGTTTTACGTATACCGAATCTTTCTCAAATTATGCCACGCAACTGTCTTGGTAAAATTCAAAATTACTTCGCGAACGCATATTCTGTTTAAGCTTTTAAATGTTGTACTGTCTTTTAGCAACTATATACTCTTTGCAGTTGCAAAAATAAAACTGTTCCTATACGATGAAATTGCAGATAGTGTAAACAGATGATATTGTGCTTGATTGTGATTATTTTTTCAGCAGTTGGCGTTCATGCTGTACTGTTTTCAGTATTCAAACCGTAAAAAACTCCAGTGTGCTTTTTCTAAGTGTTGTCGACAGAACTCGCGACACTTTGCAGTATATATAAACACTGCCGTGTGAAACGCACGACGACGTAACGCTATACTGCATGAACTGCTCTGTTTGTCCGCAAAACGTTCTGCCATTGTGATCGTGGTGCAGTGGAAATCTGCGAACGGACACGGTCCGTAATGTTGCTTGCTTGCTGTTAATTCCTTTCTTCTTATTCGGAAGCAGGAACGACTGACTGACGTAGTATGACGCGCGGCGGCCATTGTTTGCGAATGCATGCAATGCGCCGGACTCGGACGAACGAGCCTCGCATTTGTTTCAGTTAGTCCGCCAATTAGCGCGCGTCGCATGCGGCTTAGCTGCATTATGCGACCACCGAACCTGGAGACGCCGACCGCCGAGAACGGCTTCCGTCTAATTGGAAGTCCGCTTGGCACTGCCAGTCTTCACTGTCTGACTAAATTCCCCACGACAAAATTTACCCAAGATAAAATCCCTTTACGGCCTCAGGGGGATTGCTGAAGGATGCTTTCGGTTCACTTTCTTTTGTCAAAGTTTCAGCGATCAAACGTTACGCGTCCCCCATCATTCAAAAATTTATGCTGCCGTAATAAGTAGATTTATTTCAATAATTCCAAGCTGAATTTAGCTGATTTCTTCACTCAGTTAACACGATTGTGAAACGACAAAAAATGCGAACGAACATTTGCTTACAACAACGCAGAACAAGGACCAAAGAAATTTGGCAAAATCCGGAATCGCTGATCGATGCTGCCACCTGGTGGGTCATAAATCATTTTTTTTCGTAAGTTGGAAGCAGTTTCATGTTTTGGCTGGGGGTTTGACCCCGGCATCTTTCCTTCCGCTAAGGGATCAGGGACTCCTATCTGACATTGTGTATGTCTCTAGACCGCACAAATGTTTCTGTCAAATGACGTCCAAATCCGTTGAACGGTTTAAGCATGCAGGATGCACGATTGTGGCAGACTGACAGTCCACGCTATCGAGAAATGTGTAGCAATAGTCGGAAGCGCTTGCAACGACAGCGGGTCGACAGCAACTCTGCCTGATAATACAGTAAGTATAGGGAAATATGGCAAAGAGGGGGTTTTGTGGTAAGTGTTTTCGCCTGCAGTCGCCGACCGCATCTCGACATCGTCGTGACGTCGCTATATGCCAGGAAGCTCAGCAGCAACAACAGCAGCAGCAGAGACTTGCTAACGAGCATGCCAGCAGCCCATGCACGCTCTCTGTCCTTGTTAATTCTTCGTTTGTTCTGCAGTTTATTTGCTCGATGTCGTCGACTGGATCATTGTGCTTGCAGTGTAAGCTGGCGTCCATTGCGTGGCGTGCCGGCCGGTCGCGGCAATTAGTCGATAATCTGTTGATTTGTTTGGTATTAGTTTGCACGATCCCGCGCCTGCGTGCACGCGTGGCCTGATCGCTAAAACCCCGCACTAAGCGCATCAACTGAACTGCCAGGTCGTTTGCTTGCTAGTTCTACATCTACAGGGCTTAGCACAAAATTTGTGAAAACTTGACCGTTTGCAATTAACATTTCTGTAGCTCAGCCGCTGGTTCCTTATAAATAAGCGTATTATTTATCCATTTACCGGGATGTTTATTTTTACGTTGCGTGTTATTTAGGTGTGTGTTAGCGACGACGATAAATATGGCACACGACAAACCTAGAGAGCACTTGTCTACCGTTTTTCTCTGTTATTATGCGGCCGTTCTTATAAGCCGCATTCTTTTGTCCGACCGTCTGTTCCATATACAGGCTTTTAACTCAAAAAAATCTAAAAAGCAGGAAAACCAAACGAAAAAGCGTATTGTCTGCATGGCGGTTGCTCCAAGCATGTCGATGCATTTTATGCGAAACCTTAGTATGACTTTTCAACGTTAATTTACAGTAACTCTTGTCCCATGTCGTTGCCCGAATAGCTTGTCTAGCAAGCGGCAACAACAACGTTTTGACTTTTCTGTTGTAAACTTTTAGTTTATTTTCTGCTTTTGTGTATGTTAAAATGTATGTGGTTGACTCTGTGGCATGCTGCAGGTTCATTAACGCGAGACGCCGGATTGTTCAGCCGATGATCGATCAGTCTAACCGAGCAGGTGCGTGTGTTCATCACAGTGTCACAATGTTGTCTCACTATCGTCACTTCAACCACCGCAGATATATAGAGCTCAAGTCATGCACAACTTTGTATCGTTAACGGCAGCTGCTATAGGTCGCTTAAAGTGATTAGTCTTAAGTGAAAAGTGTAAGTGTAAGGTCCGGTATACTTGCTCTAACGCTTTTTACACAAGTCAGACTCGTGACCGGAAACGCTTTACAATCTCGGAAGTGGCAGCTGATCGGCATAAGCTGATGATATAGCTATAGTCACACTGTCACGCGCAAAGCAGCGAGACTTTACACATGCATAGTTTTGCCCTTTTTATTGGGGACATAATAGCCGAATATTGCATTTTGCAAATGCAGAAACAGGCATTTATCTTAGTCGCGCACTGTATCTGATGAATTTTCTTATTCAATTTAGCTTCTTAATGAGTTAACGGATGTACGTAGAATGAATAAACACAACAAAGAGCGGTGCGTGGGTAATTAACTTTGTGTTAATGACGGTGCTAAGTAAACTGCACAGGTGCTGCCTATATAACTGCTATGACCGCGCTAATCGTTTCTACGTCTGCTAGCCCTGTGTATGTTACAGCATTAATTAAGAGTGTAATTAGCGACTGAGTCTAAACGGCTGATCGTACTTTGTTCTTCAGGTCCACCGGGCGTCTACAGTCCCGACGTGGCCGGTCTTTACATGGGCGACCAGCATATGATGCGACCGCCCGGTACGTACGCAAGATAAAAGCTGCAGTCGTGTAAATGATTAAGTAGCCGAGTTCGTGTTTCATTCTTGCTTGATGCTCCTCGCGCGCATTAGTTGCCAACTGAGAACGAACGCGCTTACTGCAATGTGCCTTTTAGTCTTTATGTCAAGCACTGTGGTGCATGTGTAATTAAATTAATCTTTTATTTCCAGATTATCGGATTCAGCAACGTAGGAGGGCCGTTTGTTGAAATGCTAAGGTCAAACGTCAAAAGTTGGTGATAATGCGTCGTATAACTAAAACTGGTACAATTTCTAACTTGGCGGCGTGTCCTCATAATAAGTAAACGAAATCAGTAAGCATATTTGTGGAACGCGCAACGCTGTCGGCGAGAGACCGGGGGAATCCGAGGCAATATTGTTTCGACGTCGTTTAACACGTGAGCAGCAGAGTTAACTGTTGACCCTCTAGGGACGACACGCCGGCAGCGGACGGACTCTCACTCTATAGACATTGTGTTCGATATCATCGATCACCTCCTTCCTATAGTCACTCACACAGAGCAGCCTCGTCTCTCCGTTCAGTCGTCGGTCTCTCTTTCTTGGTTCACTGCAGAAATGGCCACGCCGCGATTTCTAGCGCTAATTAACTTGCCGGCAGCACCGGCCGGTGACTGTTAAAGGCAAGCGAGCGACTGAGTCGAGGCAGTGCGGTGCGCTGGTTGCCCCTGGGACGTCGGTCAGCAGCGAGCACTGACCACCGAGCATCCGGCATGAACACATCGATCATCGGTCAGCGAGATGACGCTAGAGCGCCCTGCGTGGTCGCTCGCAGCAACTCGGCCTAACTCCACTTACAGCTATTTGTTGTGAATTGCTCGTCGTACGACATGGCATTTTTAGTATTTGAGGAAGGTAGTAAGGAGTCAAAATGACGAAGTAAGCTACCGTAGAAGAAGCTGAAGCCTTTTATTTTTTTTTTATTGAATTATGCCCTTTTCGCCTCTTTGCCGTTTCGCCAGGAGGCGAACGAGCCAGGGGTGAATCGTATTAAATGCGAGGCGAATCAGCCAGGCATATGACGCTTATCAGCCAGGGGTCGAAACGGCAAAGGAGTGAAAAAGCCAGACACTTTTTTATTAAGTGGCACATAAGCTTGACGTTTCAAGAAGCAAAATTGTGTAAATATTTAGCGCCAAGGGAAGGCATGGACAGTTGTCCGCCTATATATGCCCTACTTACAACTCACACTGTAGAACACATCCAATCCACTACAATTTGGTCTAGCAGACAGGTCTACAAGAATCGAAAGCCAGGCCATTGACAGCTTGGATTGGCAATGTAAAGATGTCATACATGCGACTCGTCGAACTGGTCCACAACAAGTCGAACTAGTGGAGTTTTGGCCGGGCGGGACAAGTGATCGGTCGGTGGTCAGATGAAAACGCGGCGTATTGTTCGCCCGCACGGGTCGCTGCATGGCTGCGCCCAATGCATCCGCTAGCGATACCCGTTCAACTCTTTTCTTCCTTTTTGTTCGGCCTGGTCGGTCCCACGTGTGAGGCGGCGGCGGCCAGTTCACAGTTTTTGCAGCTGCGAGTGGTGTATGCTGCTTCGCAGTTCGCACACGAGTTGCGCTCACTGATTGTTGTGCTCAAACTTTTGTCAGCCGTCCGCTCGCATGCCCGTTAATAACAGCGTAATACGATTATTCTTCGACAGAGTGCCTTGAAAATGGACATCGGACGGAATGTCTTTTTGTACTTCGCGAACAGCATCTTGTCAAAAACTGTAACAGTAACCGCGAACTTTGTCCATCGTGCCTTTGCAATGTACCGATCGTATTTTTAAAACAAAATGAAAATAAGTGAAATAGAGTGAATCGATCTGGCTTTATAGGTTTCCGTCCTGCGCCCGTAAGTGGTGCCGAAGACGGCGTTATGTCGTCTGTCGTCAGTTTGTCCGTCTGTCCGTCTGTCCGTGGCAGTCCGTGAGCGCGTCCGTGATATTGTTCCAGCGTCGTGATAGCAATTGGATGATGGATGGATTATCACCAAACTTGTCTCAGTGGCATATTTTGGGTCATAGATGAAATTATTAGGTTTTGGGGTCAAAAAAACGAAGGTCAAGGTAAAACATGCGAAAATATGTAGTGGGCTATATATCAGCTCGACAACTTTCTTCGCTTTCCAGTTGTCTATGAACTTGTAGTGATCGTTTAAGAAACTTTGCAAATACTTTTTACTAGCAATGTGAACCAGTAGCCTAAGTTAATGACGTTTTGCGCGCGATAGCAGAATGCTTGAATGGTCTTAGCCGTGGCCTGGGCGTCTGTCCGTCTGTCACACTCTGCATCTGTATCAAAACGGTGCAAGGTAGAATAACGAAATCTTCACTGAGGGCTGCCGCATGGACTTTAGTTTATTGTGACAAAATTTCGTGCTCCTGGGTGTGGGGGTTCCTCTCGAACGAGGGCGTCAAATAGGGGTATCCCCTAAAAGACGCTATTTTGCCACTATTGGCTCGTTTAGTGTGAACACGGTTGCAGATACTGTATAGCCGTACTGTTTATGATAACAAACACTAGTGACAGGCTTTTTAGATTTTTCAACGTCAGTGACCTTGAACGACCTTGAACCCCTAAAAGAGGGGTGTTTAGTGAATTTTCCGCAATTTTTGGCAGCAGCGCACATTTCAAGAGCGAATTGCGACGAAATGTTTGAAGATAGACCAAGACAACCTGCGTATGAAATTTTCAGCATTAAACGCAGATTTTAGCAGTCTAAATGCCGATCTTCTAGGTTCAAGGAGCGAGCGTAGAAGAGGGGTACCCCTCTAAAAGTGGTTATTTTACTGATATTGGCTCGTCTAGAATGAAAACAGTTGCAGATAGGCACAGACATCCTGCTTATCATAACAAGCACTAGTGACATGTTTCTTAGGAGTGTCAACATCGATGACCTTGAATGACCTTGAAACCCCAAAATAGGGTTTTTAGTAAATTTTTTACGATTTTGGGCTGCGACACACATTTTAAGAGTGAATTGCGCCGAAATGGCTGGAGAAAGACCTGGTCAGCCTACGTGTGAAATTTTTAGCATAGAACGTACATTTTTGACAACCAAGGTAACAGGACCGCTGCTATCGCGCGTCACGTGAGTTCTGCTCAAATTACTTGTCTATATATTGCTCATACACGAGTCATGAATTCAGCTTCTGTACTGTTTCCTTGGCACGCAGGCTACCGGATGTTTTTTGATGCTGATGAAACAGGTAGGCAGAACAAAGCTTGTATTTAGCCGTGCGTCTTTTTCATTTTTAATTCTCTTTGTAAAGCAATATCCGTCGCACGTTGCCTCTGTTTGATTTATTGCCAGGAATTCTCGTCGCATGCTGTTTTTTGGTTAGTATATATTGATGTCGCGTGTCTGAGTTGTAACTTGTGAATCTGCCCACGCGTAAACTTTTAGTATGGCAAGTCTCGTTAATAATAATTATGATTAACATAAATATGAAATTGCAACAAATCTGTCAGTTTTTTCTCCTTAGAAATTATAAGCTTTGTTATTTGGAAATGGCCAGGAATGGAATATTTAACAAGCAAAAATCTCATCACTGCACGCAGCGCAGAACAGTGCACTAGATTCCGGAAGTTAAGTGCAGGTTCGATGTACAGCAAAACATTAAGTTATGAATTGTGTATTAAATTTTGTTACGCATTGCACGTGGCGTGGGCAATTGCGTTTGTGTTTCAGTTCAGTCGAAGCGGCTGCAGGACAACGAGCGGATGGCATTTCCATTTTGAAATGTCTGGCACATTGCAGAAAATAACACTTTCACACAATAATGCATTGTAACGTGCACTAAATGCACATTCAAAATAGCAACATTTTTGAGGGTTATACCATTGGATTTCCTTGATGAAAGCACATGCACTTTTACAAACCGGAATGTCAGACATTGCAGCTAAATGATATTTGTTGCCGAAATACTTTAGGACCTACAGAATTCTGTCAGTGGCCGTCAAGATATCAAACTGTAATTGAAGCGTTCGGCTACGATGACGGCACTGTTTCAGTGTGCATAAGTCGCCTAGGCAACAACAGCATCAGCATCAGCAGCATTTGATAGACTATATAACGATGTGATCGGCGTCGTCATCGCTAGATTTAACTTCAATCTGTCGACGACCGGCCGCTCGGAAAATCTCCACAGCTCAGATCGCCGCCCGTCGCTGATGATAACGGACGGTTGCTGCAGCTGCAGCCGCCACTCAGCGCAGCGTTACCATGGACAACAATTGCGTCACGCTGCCTAGCAACAACACGTCTCGACGCAAGACAATCAACAAGCACAGCAATTAAGTCGTTCAGTGATGCGTGTGATGCCGAGATGCTGCTGCTGCTGCTGCTGCTGACAGTGATGGTGATGGTGATAAGCTATGGTCGATTTCAGCCGTGATCGCTTAAAGCGCTATAATGTGCTTGATACTGCTGTTTGCACTGTCCAACAGCTTAACCGTCGCTTGATCCGGATCAGCTGCAGTGAATTAATCGGTTAATCCGCAGGATTGAATTTCGGCTCTGCTTTAACTGTTTACGGCAGGCAAACACGGCAGCCAAACTCCCGTGAAATGCACCCGTAGATGTAATACAACCGGCGACGAGTGTTGTAACATTTCTTTGTCTCTGAGTCGCATTTCTCGTTTTTGTGCAATCGATTTTTAAAAATTATTTTTACTTTCTGTTTTGTGTCACGTTTCTGTTTTGGTTAAGTGCAGTGCAGTAAGTGGGCTTCCAAGCCTTTTCTTTGCAATATTTAGTGTTTTGTTGTGTTGTTATGTTTTGTATTTTTTATTGCAAAATTTGGTTTATTTATTTTGATACTTTTGCGAAATGTACACTTTGTTAGCTATATAGCGTGACTTCTGTTTTGTTGTGGTAATTTGCTGTAAGTTGCTTAGACGATTTTTGCCAAACATCAAATGATGAAACCAGCTGATAATTAATGATAACTGTGCTGATGTTTTTACTCCGGCAATCGATTTTAATTTTCTTGAACCACGCGCATTTTATTTATACCAGCAAGCAGTATGCATGTTTTAATAAAATTCTGTAATCTCTATCGGTGAGACAAAGTGAATGATTTTTACTGTTATTCTTTCAAATCAAATCAAATCACGTTTATTTTGAAACACGGCAGCACCGGTATTGGACTGAAACAGGTTACAATGATGGGCTTACAGTTAAACCTTGAGCATGATAAAAATATATATTAAAACACAATTGAAATCGAAATTAAAATCATGATTATGCACGTACAGTGAGTGAGTGATGCTGTGAACTGTGTGCAGGGATCCAGGACTTGTCGGGGTCGGACCTGTACGGCACGTCGCCGGCAGCGGCAGCGTCGTACGGACACCTGGCGCGAGGTCCGCCTTTACCGTCCCAGGCGATGCTGCTACCCGGCCACCCACACCCGGCCATGATGATGGCGCACGCCGCCGGCGCCGGACACATGGCACATCACTCAGGCATGTACGGTCTACCGGCGGCAATGCAAGGTCCTGGCGCAGCGGCGGCGCTTCATGATTCAATGGGACATGTACAGGACATTCACGCCCGATGATCCGCCAAAGATAGACGACTCCATGCACTCTCATAGCTGACCACCGACCGACCGACCGACCGACCGACCGAGCTCGTGTTTGTGCATTCCCGGCGAGCGCTTGTCGCCACCATTTAGACACTTCATGCACGAGACAGCTTTTTTCTACCCACCGATCACTTCTATCTCAACTGGAAAAATACGTCCGCCCAGTGCCAACATATTATGCGGTAGTCTGTCTAAAGCTTCGCAACCGTAACCCAGACCGTAACCCTTTCAAACTGAAACTTGGCACATTGGTTACTCTTGGCCTGAGGCACGTTTACGCCAATTTTGGTTTGCACCTTTTTGTTTTCGAGTTAGGAGCTTGTACAGGACAGACGAACGGACAGAGAGACGGACGGACAAGGCCTGTAATGCGGCATATTTGGACGGCCGCATGACAACTAAGTGCAGTAAATTAGCGCACATGCATTACATTTGCGTCCTGCAGTTGTCGTGATGGTTTTTTGCTGTCCCCGAGAAGCAGCAGTCTAACTGCCATGTCTGGACTGAGCGTCGGGTCGGTCGTGGTTTGTGACGTCATGCGCAGACTGATGGCGTCATTGTGACATCATCGCACACCTGACTTCAGGGTATTACTGCGTGTAGACCGAACACTTGCCGCACCACAGCCACCTGTGCAAATTGTCAGCTGGGGTTTCTATTTTTGCGGCAGCTCATATCCGATCTGTTCTCTTGTGCTCGTAAGATATCGAGGAAAACGGTTCGTTTGCGTACTCTTGTTTCTGTGGAAACCACATCCAACTCTAAGCATAATCGTGTCTCTCCCAGTATCGACTAGCAGTAGCCTGACAGTGAATGAGTTACTAGAATAGATGTGCAACTTTTGTGCAAGAACAAATAGTCCAAATACTTTTGCATAATACGTCCATCGTTGAAGCTATATGCACAGTTTTAGGGCATAGTTACCTCCGTCAAGGAGGTTATGTTTTTGTCGGACTTTGTTTGTCTGTTTGTCTGTGTGTGAGCAAGATAACTCGAAAAGTTATGGACTGATCTTTCTGAAATTTTGATGGTATGTCGGGCATGGCATAAGCTACCAGTGATTCAATTTTAGGCGTGATCCGCTGGATTCTGGATTACTTTGAAATTTTCATTACCATTGCGTTAAAGGGGGCATAAGGGAACCGCTGGCAAAGCGAAGATGGTGACGCCACCTGGCGAATAGCTTTGCCTTGGCGGAGGTACCTGCTTGCTACGACTGCTTTTTTAGTTATTTCTGTACGTGTGCATTCGGTCGAATCACATGCATTTGTTTTGAGTAGCGCATCAACTTTTCTGTGCGGGACGTGTGCGCCCAGCCTACATATACTGAAATGTACAACAAAATATAGAAAAACTTCGGCCCAGTGCCGCCATATTGTGCGGCCGTCCGTCTATATCTGCGCAACGCTAACCCCAACCCTGACCTTTGACCTTTTGAGCTAAAAATAGACACACCGGCTACTTCAGCTCCAGGGAACGTCCGTACCAGTTTTAGTTTTGAGTTATGAGCCCGCAAGGGACAGGCGAACGGACACGGGCAATACCTGTAATGCCAACAATAGGTGAAATTATCACAGAGATGTGCTGTATAGTATAGAGCTATTGTGTTGCATGGTCCACACATGTCAGTCGCTGCAACAGCGTGTATGCTGACCGCTGTACCGGACACATTACGGACGAGTCGCTAATGCAGTTCTGACGGCACGACAATCGAGACATGCTCGGAAACTAGTAGCATCGCATCGACTGCTAGGTGTTAACGACCGACATGTAATGTTTGTATTTGTCTTTGTATTTGTATTGTGAGAATCGCATGCCAACATCAGACAGATAGAAGCAGTTCCGTGCTCATTTTGTTGTGTGAACTCCCCTTACCTTGTGAACGGTGTTCGCGCCACCGCGTGGTCACCGGTCAGGCGCCGACCTTGAAAACTATACCGTGTGGGCGAAATTCTGTCAACGCATCCCCTTTTCAACTTTTCTCAAACCTCTTTCTCCCTTTTCCACCTTGCCATTCCTTTTGACCCTTATTTTTGGCTCTTTTCAGGGTCCTATCTCTTAAATTCAACTAAAATGTCGAGGCCGGTCGCTATTTTTTTGGATGCATATGGTGACCTGAAATCAAAATATTGGTAATGGCATTTCTTATTACATTTGTGTCAAAAAGTTTTTAAAAAATAATTATCTAGTGTATGGAAAAACAATCAGTAGGGGTGCCTTATGAATTTATTACTGTAGGAGCGATATATGGCGCCCAGGAAATTGTCACTTATGCGTTATGGTACATATCAGTGCCGTTGTCAGTGTACGTGTATAGACTATATATAGCTGATGAAACGTGCCGTCTGTCCGTGTCACACAAATCTTGGAGGCGAAATCGTTTATTGTTGCTACCGAAATGTTGGAAATTTATTAAATATTTATGACAGAAACTGTTGAAAATTTAACTGAAAAAAAGCGATAGCGATGCGGAGAATGTGAAGTCTGCGCATTGCACTGATCAGTCGTACTGGCCTAAGTGCTGTCGTGTATCAATCATCCACGCAGTTTTTAGCCATACGTATAGGCCTATACGAGCACAGCAGCACAGAACCAGAACCGTTCTTCGACTCGGCACGCATCACGTTCCAACAGTGCATGCGTGGCTTGACGGTGATTTTGTAGTCGACTCAAAATGCACGCTAAAGTTAT
>Ga0209454_1000700_pt1 | contig 18381 bp, 11 predicted proteins | sample WorMetHERISLAND1_2_FD_187400 | JGI IMG/M metagenome (GOLD analysis project Ga0209454, IMG submission 187400) | Marine gutless worms symbiont microbial communities from Max Planck institute for Marine Microbiology, Germany - Olavius geniculatus... | ecosystem: Host-associated > Annelida >... | reverse complement strand
GCTAACATATTTATATGATGTGTGTGTTTTTTTGACATTTTGGCAATGATATTTGCATGTGGACTTTTTAATGCACTGGACTTTTGTTCAACCCTGGAGCAAATATGCCCAGATGATGTCACTCTTTGGAAAATTGTGGGAAACAGAAACAGAAAATGTTGGAAATTTTTAGATAAAATTCAGACGAGTGAAGATAAGTGGGTGGTGATGATGTTGACAAAATTCTGTATTTTTTGTTTTGCTCACATATAACAATATATTGTTTCAGCTAGTTTTGCATGCTGACTGTGGCTAGTTATATGTCGTCATTTATCATTAATGTGTATTTTTACCGCTGTGGTATCATCACAGCTCTTTGCATTCTTAAACTCTATTTCTGTGCACATCTCTCATCATTTATTCTAGCATTTTTTCCCTTGCACGGAAATTGTAAAAACATTTCTTTTGATTAGAGGATGGAGTTGTGTAATCATAGAATTAGTCAAGGCCAAAGAGAAAAGTTCTTTTGGACCATAAGATGACACAGCATTCTGCTATCTAACTCAGTTGCTGTTATATTTGATGAATACTCATATTCACTGCATGCCTGCGTTAAAAGCTAGCAAAATATGTCCATCCGTTGTCGACATATTATGCAGCTGCCTGTAGCTGTGGAATTCTTAGCATAAAGGTAAAGGTAAAGGTGCCATATTCCCAAAGGGGCATAGGTGGGGTGCTTATTTCGTGTTTTATGGCCATTGAGTTCGTAGGTGGATAGACCACTGAGTCCGTGATGCATGGCCAGTGCGACAAAAGACCTACGGTTACCTTCCCAGCCGCAGAGCGTCACCACCCTTTGACCACTGGTACCAAATTATTCTGCTTGGTGAACAGAGGTACCTGTGCATGAACAACTTGCCCAGGGTTGTTACCTGGCAGTGCACCGGGTGGGAGTCAAACCTGCAACCTTAGAGTTACAAGTTTGGCACGTTACCGTTACACCACCAAGTTACACTGCGTAACCCAAACTCTATAACTCTCAACTTTTCATCATTTTAGCTGTTAACTGGTACACTGGTTACTCCTGCTCTGGGAACTTTCATACCAGTCATGGTCTTTCTATGCTTTTTTACATGCGAAAGCTAGCCACGAGAGCTAGCATAGCTAGCTAGCTATAGCGCATATTAGCTATGGTAATTTGGTCTTGGTGTCTGTCTTGTGTCTTTTGTCTGTCACATCCTGGTACCGTTCCAAATCAAGGTGAAATAGAGTCTTCTGGATTTTTAGTGAATTTTTGCGATTTTTGGCTGCAGAATAGTGAATTTGTACAAGATGGATGGACATAGATCAAAATTATCTGCGAACAGGAACTGCTATGTGCTGTCACGCATCTCATGAGCACTAGCTCAGATTTCTTGTTTTGTTTTTGTACGGACACAGACAAAGCATGCTAGATAGTGATCATTGTTGCATCTTGTGCAGCACTTAGTTACCTCTAGCTGCTTATGATAATGTAATATTTGGGGTTTTTGTATTAGTGCATGGTTTTTATGTATTGTGTGATGTCAACATGTTGACACTGTATTTTTTAACACAGTTTAGTCTGGTTATTGGTATCAGTAGAGTAATGTCTAAATTCTGTTATTTTGCTCAAAAACTGCTATGTCAAGATAGACAAGTCTAGCGTGTTTCTGACAAGCTTTTTTGGTTTTGTCATCATTGGCTTGTTTTTGTTTGAAAACCTGATTAAAACGAAATCTGACAACTTGTGGAAGACCTGGTAGCATATCTTAGATGTGTCTAACAGAATTTGGACATAATGTAGCATGCAGCATGATATGGACTGACAAGCTGTCTCTCTGCCTGTCTGTCTATCAGTCTGGCATTCACTGTCTGCAGCTTCGTCAACAGTGTCAGCAGCACCGCTTCGGCAAACTTTTGAGGACTGGGCGCTACAGACGACGCCATCACCGTCCCATCTCACCACCGCGTCGATGTCCGGCAACACAACGTACATGGAGACGGCCTTTGAGGACTGGGTTGAACAGCAAGAGATGGACCTCAACCAGCCATCGGCCGAATACCCAACGTTAGAGGAGCTTGGCGGTGGCAATGCTGCGGAGAATGGTGGGATTTTCGGAGAGGATGATATTCGCTGGGAGACAGTGGAGGGAGAAGCGGAACTCCGGGTGGAACTTAACGATAGTGAGGAGACACTGGACGATGGTACGACCGTTCGTCGACAGACGGTCACTCGACATCGTGTCTGTCCGGTCTTCGACGTACTCATTATCAACGGCGTCAGCACCGAGCATCGTCGAGGCACCGACCGGCTGCTCGACATGAGCATCGAGGAGGACGTGCTGGTGCTGCCACCTGGGGTAGAGGATCCGGACCTCAGTGACAACCTGCGGACCACCACCGACGTCCAAGAGCTGGAAGAGTCCTTGGATGATGGGACTCCGGTTCATCGGCGGATCACTACCACGACTATTGTACCTGCAGTTCCCTCTGATCTTCTACCATCTTTCGAACCTTTGGAGCCTGCCTCTCGTTTCACCGGGGAGCAGGAATTTGAACCTTTTTCCACAGAACCGATTGATTCTGCATTACAGTTTGAACAGACTGAACTGAATCGGCCGATAACTGATGTTGACTTTGGCCAGTATGAACAAGTGACAGGGTTGGAAAGTACTGGCAGATCTTTTGAACCGGCAGAGACTGCTGGAATTTCCGATTTACCCAATCCTGAGATGAATATCGAGCGTTGCGCCGAGCAAGTCGTGGCTCAGTCGGTAGCGGCTGCTCTGCAAGAAGTACACTCCACATCCCCAGGTAAGTGCTGGACACAAACACGTGCTGCAGTGTTATTGGTCAATATTGTTACCTCTGCCAAGAAAAGTGGGGGGGTTATGTGATCTCTGGCATTTATTTAAGTGTTGGTTTGTTTGCTGGCGGGATTATGCAGAAAGTTATGGGCAGATTTGACTGAAATTTTCCAGAACATTAGACTTGGCCCAACTTATTGATGGTAAGATTTTGCTGGTGATCTGCGTCCTAATCTTGATCCAGGTCAGGGTTTTCGGTTTCTTCATCAGTGCAGGTAAATAGATTTTGATGGTGATGCCATCTGGTAGACATGACAGCAAAAATTTACATAGCCTTGGCAGAGGTTTGCGCTCTTTGAGTGCTCTTCTAGTTTATACTGTTGAGCATTGATGATTTGCTGACTTGTTGTGTGGTGGATCTGAACAATGCTGCACATATTCAGATTCATTAGTATGAATTTTGTCTGCTGTTGCATTGAATGTAGTTATTTGGTGAGATATATGATCAGTAATTGTGCACTGATGTGGTAATCGATCTATTCCGTGGCATATCAGTAGTTGTATACTGGCAATTGTGAATCAAAGCATGGTTAAGATGTTGCACTGCTGTGTGATCATTTCTATGGCGTTCATTAGTTAATAGAATAAATTGAATTGTTTTGTTAATTCAAATAGCTGCTATTTTTGGTTATTGAAATTGACCCTGTATTTCTTTTAACCTCTTTTCATAGCTGTTTATTTCTGTAGCTGTCTTCTGGTAGTGGTAGTGATAGTGGTAGTGATAGTATTAGGTTAGTGCTAGTGGTAGTTGTGTAGCCGCAGCAGTAGATCAGATCATGTTTTCACTCTTAGTGAATTGGCTTTGGACTAAAGCTGTTTGGGGCTTTGTTTCTGACCTGTTTTCCGTGAGTTGGCTGCTTGATTTTTTGAATATTTATCTTTCTTTCTTCACTGCAGCTATGAAGTTGATATTGTCAATTTGGCTTACAGTGTCATGAATGCAGATTTTTATGCAGAGAAAAATGGTGTGTGCAGTATTTGAAAACTTAAAGCAGCACTAATGACTTTTCCAAGGTCATTGAAATTTGACTGAAGGTCAGATAGGCACACCAGTTACTTCTGTCTTGAAGCAGCCTAATGCTGGTTTTTCTGTGCTATTCAGCTTTTGAGTAAGGAGGCCGCATGAGTCAGACAGCCAAATGGGCAAAACCTGTAATGTGGCTTATTAGTAATGCATAAGTAACTGAGCTGTGATGTTGTATTCATAAGTTGTATAATTTCATTAACCTTCATCTAATTTGTTGTTTAATTTCGGCAACTACTGTTGCCTTTGTCAGAACAATTGTCCACCAGTTGGCTGACAGTAAGTTGTCATAAATGTGAGAAATTTGATGAACTGAGACAAGTTCTATCAACTTTCTGACACTTATGACAGCTTGCAGTCCGTTAGTGACTCCTGGCTGATAGTAGTTCCTAAGAAAGCGGCAGCGGTGGCTGAAACATGACAACAAACTAGATAAGGGTTGCAATTGGGTAAATTTATGTAACTAACTTATTAGTTGCTGTTTCCATCTGTGAGTACATTCGAATAACATGATATTGTATTTATGCCAACAGCGGATGGCTTGCCATTAGAGTCGTTCTACGACGAAGACGAAGATACGGCGATGCTACGAGTGTACACAGACACGCTGGAGGGAGAGCCTGAGACGGAGACGAGTGTCCAGGAGACCGAGGAGACACTTCCTGATGGGACAGTTGTCCGACGCCGGGTCACAACGACCAGGCAGCAGCAGACGATTGTGAAACGAGTCGTGATGGAAGGGCCAGAGGACGAGTTGCCGACCAACGAGGACGAGGCCGAACAGATACTTCAGCAGACCTCTCTGGCTGACGACGATGAGGTAGCTGCTGTACTTGACGGACTTCCTAGTCTGTGCCTTTATTGCTTTACTTTGTATTTCAGTGTTTATACTCATGGTTTTCAAAGCTGCCATTGAAGTAAATGAATGTAGGAATGATGATGATGATTACAGTGGTGGGTAATTTGTAAATCTTAATATGATGTTCACTCTCTTTACAGTGTGAAATATATTTTTTTAATACATGACTGCAGAAATTAACAGTGGTCAGTTGCATGATTATTTTCAAAGTTACCTTATTGGCACAGTATTTATTTTGCATTTTTGCATCTATACATAGCATGCATCTTCTTGGGCAATTGTTTAGTGTTAATTGAACTTAAGAATTAATTACCAGTAATTGACAAGTACCGAAAATTGATAAAATAGTATTGTATTTATATCTGTATCGGTTTTCCGTATTCGTTTCGGTTTTCATATTTATCGGTTTTAGAAGTGAATGTTTTTTTGTTAGTTTCATTCGGAACGTCTGTTAGTGAAGGCATATAGTCTTCCTTTATGTCCTGTCATGTGTAGCCTAAATTATCTGTATGTGTTTACAAATAAATTCATTCACGATTGTTATAGTCATTACTGGCCTGGATAAAACTAAATATTGCTGTGTGTATTATGTCGGTATTGTAGTTGCTACGTCATTACAGTGAGGCCGGTGACGTGACAACAGGGTCGGGGGATGCAGACGGGGCTGGGACTGGTGGCGGCGGCATGTCGACCAACGTCGAGGAGACAGAGGAGACGTTACCTGATGGTACGGTGGTGAAACGTCGTGTGGTCACAACCACCCAGCAGCAGCTGACGACTGAGCGGGTTGTTCTGGAACAACCTCAGGACTACGACAATGATGACTGGAACACTGAGAACAGGGGCGTTGATGATGATCAGCCGCCTGTCTTTGACTACAGCTACACTGGTTTGTATTCTGCCTTGACCGATTTCACAGCTATTAACAATTAGATTTAAAGGTTTAAAAAGGCATAGCTTTTCACAGGAAACACATCTCAAAGCTGCGGAGCATCTTCTGTCATATGGGATCATGTAGTGTTACCTGTCACTCGACACAGGTGATCGTGCCCCGCCTCAGCCCCAGTTAGAGAGGCCGGTGCTTGATTTCCTTGCCCTGGAGGGATGTAAGGCTGAGTTGACTTTGGTGTTGGTTATATACAGAGATGGTTTACCTGTCTGCACAGTCCCCCATCCAAGTAGTAACCACTTAATATCGACCCGACCTGGAGTCAGACTAATGACCTCGTGATTGCATGTCCAATGTCTTAACCATTACGCTGTGTTATGTCTGATTGTCAGCAGAGCCGACAGCCGAGCCCAAGCAGAACGGAACTGATGATGATGGCAATGATGATGAGGAAGACGAGGAAGGAGAAGAAACAACAAGGTGAGATTGTCGTGGCACCTACAGGCCGTTACAGTAGTCAGAGTGTATTATTGCCCTTAGTTATAGCCCTAATACTTGCTTGTACTAACATAGAATTTGACAGCCATGTTTTTCCGGAGCTAAGAAAGTTTTCACTGCATACATAATGTTGTTGCTGATAACTGCAGACTTTGCTTTGTATTTTAGAGTTTTTGCATTTACAGCATAGCTTATTCATCGTAAACTCATTGTCAGAAAACCAAACTTATTTGAATAGCCTTTATGCAGGATATCAGCTGAGCAGTTTTATAGATTTGCTCACTGAGTAATTTGATATGTTGATTGATCTGCAATAACTGGTAATATGACAAATAATTATTGTCAGTTGTTTACTTGTACATTTGCATAAATAGTCATGTTATTTTGCATGCCGATCTGATCAGCCTTAGATGTAAGTATGATGGTATGCCGACGTGGTCGTTGTTGCCATGAGAATGACAGAAATATGTCTGCATGCTAGGAATTTTTATTGCAGCTGACTGTTTGTCTGAAGAGCAACAGGGTTAAATTTTGTCTTTGTTCTGTTGGATTTCGTGAGGATTGATAAATAATTTGAGGTACCTGAGGAACATGTGTGCTATATCTCCGGTCCAGGGCATCCCATGTACTTTATTTCAACCATTTTTAACTGTAAACCTGTATTAGCCAATTGTCCCCTTGGTTCTAAACATCAGCATATTACCAGAGCCAAACTTTTCAGGTTCTTTTTGATGCAATGCCACGATTTCTTCTTTGGTTTTACTTGCTGTTAAGTGACCGGTGATTAATTCTTAATCTTTCATTTTATTGTACAAGTAAGTAATTAGGTTTACTCATCATCTGAAACGTTTTTACTTCTTTTTCTATATCACACCAAGTGCATTCGAGGTTATTACAGTTAATGCAGTATATAAATTACTCAACTTACTTACTTACTTACTTACTTACTTATTTACTTAGTTGCAACCAGCACAAAGAATTTGCATCGTGTGTCAATCTTTGTCGCAGTGAAACATCTTCCGCAGTCGTTCAAACTTTTCGTAGCTTGTATTCTGCTGTTCACATTCAACTGGCCGCTGTGGTCTAGCTGCCATTAAGCTTCTGTCACCAGGCCATTGCTTTTTGCATCCACTATATCTGTTGACTTGTGCTGTTGGGTATGTTGGTGTTGTTGATTTAGAGTTGTGCTGAAGAAGGAGATTCGTCGGCAGCGAGTACTTAAAGATGGTAAAGAGGAAACGGTGATAACCGAGGACATTCACGTCATTCAAGAAGACGAGACATCGCCCGACCTTGATGCTGCTATGCAAAATGTCGTCGACCAATTTGTAGGTCACTCGCACAGTGGAGAGTCGTCCGTTTGACCTCCTGACGACCTTGAACAACCTTGAAATATTGACCTTGCTGCCGCTAACTAACAGTGTACATAGCTGCCAATTTTGAAATGATTTTGTTCATTCATTAGACCTTCAGTTAAGCTTAAATGACTTTGGAATTGTTGTTAGTGCTCATTGAAGGAATAGTTCTCAAATCAGTTCAAATCAGTTCTCAAATAAGGCATGTGGACCATTTTCGACCTGTGATTATTTGGTCTGTGACCCATAGAGCAATAACGATGATTTATTTCACTCAAATTTTGCTTCGACTGACTAGGGAGGGAACTAATGCTGATAATTGAACACTACTAGTATCTTTAAACATTCAGAAGTCTGACATTTTACGTTTGATACAATTTGTTCGACCTTGAAACGATTTTGGGTTCTGGCGCTTATGTGTGATATGTAGCATTCGTGTTTTTGCACCATTTTGCTGCTGTTTGAGTGCCCGCGATGATGAGTGAGTTAACGATTTACCAAATGTTTATTCTTTCTGCTTGATTCCTTAATTTTGATGTCACATCCAAGTGTCTCTTATTTTCGCTAGTATCAATGTGGTAGTTAATTTATTTTTTCTTTTTGCTATTATAATTATGACTGTAATCGTAAATATTGTTATTGCATTGGTATGTTTAATGATATTGGAACTTGACACTTCCTGGTATTTCTGAAGTTAATTGCAGCGATTTTGATAGTAATATGATAATAATTTAGTAAGTGACTTTTAATTCTGATGTTAATCGAATTTGATTCTGTTTTTGATGCATTATATATGTTGAATTTATGATTTACTGTTAAAATGGTTCAATTAATGAATGTTGGCAAAATGCATTTTTAAAGTAATGAGGTGGTTTGTTGTGGAGGTTGTGTGACGTTGAGCTTGGTTAGTGTCTGAATGGTGAACTGGTGAACTGTGGCTGGATGGTGAACTTGAGTTGTGTTATTCACCAGACTTATATTGAATCGTGATCATTTTTGCTAGTGTATTGTATTTGTTAACTTAATACTAACGATAGTGTTAATATATAATAATGGTAATGATAATCATACATACAAAATTACACATATAAAGTGGCTGCAGAATGGCATTTAATGATTTGTGTATATATTAGCGTTTCTTTTTTGGTGCTGTTATTTTGAGTCTTCGTTAGCTGCATTCGCTGTTTTCTTAGAGCTGTTTATAGCTTTGTTAGAGGTCTACTAGCACATCAGTAATGAAAATTAATAATTAGAAGTAAAATTGGTCATTTTGTGTGTGTCAGCTGCAAGAAAATATAGATAAGTCAACGGAGAAATGTTATTTGATTAAGACTTGTGAGCTGTTTGTTTGTTGTATCTTGTTCTTCTGCAGCTGTAGTGATCATGTCATCTTTCACTGTCTTTACAGTTATGTTTCTGATTATTTTTGTGGTAATTATATGCCATGCATCTGCTATTAATTGTGTGCATATGTATATATTATGTCTATCAGTGTCACTGTTACTTGTGTATTCTTCTGATCTGTTGGTCAGACTAAAAATGATGACCCACATAAAAATCTTTCTACATCAATTTTCAGACTTTGACCAGTTTTATCGATTGTGTGACATTGGCTTGAGTGTACTGGAAATGAACAATTGAGCATTCTACATAACTGCATTAGTACCCGCCTCTGTGCCTGCTGTTAGAATTAATGGTCAAACGGCCTGTTCTGTAAGGGACACTGGCACTACCTTTCCCCCTAATCTGTTCATTCTGTGTATAGTGTTACCGGGCATTCATTTTGTGTATTAATTTCTGTGTTCCAGCAGAAAATAAATCGCGACTTAAACCGATGTATGACAATCCAGAAATGAAAACTTCCTAGACATGTGTTACATTTTTGTCGGACGATCATTGTTTTGAGTGTTGGGAGGGTTACGTGCCACGTGGATTGCTGCACATGCATTGTGCGAGGTGTTATTGATTGTGCTTTAACTTTGATTCTGGTGGTGGCCATTATTATTTTATTGAGTTATTTTCACTAACACATCACTGCGTATCATTCAGTTTTTTTGTATTCCGTTTATTGCTGGCGGTGCATTATTTCACATGATTGTGTCTGATAGTTTATTAGTTATCTTCATTTAAGTTTTTTTCTTTATTTTCCGCATATCATTTTCATTTATTGTCGTCAGTTGATCATGTCTTGTTCATATAGCAAGTAGCTGAGTTGAAAGTTACATCGGCATAAACATCATGTCTGTGTTTCCGGTTTCCGTCTGTGCCCGATAAGAATCCCCTGTCCCTGTAATGTTTATTGGATTTTCAAAAATGTTGGTGCAGTTTTTTGTTTGTTTTCAATGAAAAAAAACTGTTTGCATCTAGTCTGTTATGCTGCAATACATTTACTTTAGTTCTTATGGGTACTATTCAGTGTGTAGCTGTTTTTATGAGACTGTCTAATATTAGCTGGCAGTGTGATGGCATATCAAGAATTAACAATTAAAAAAAAATAAATAGAATATATCTGTCATCCCCATCCCCCTTTTTTTCAATGGGGCTGCCACTGTAAGCACAAGAATATTTATTTTAGGCCTTACAAAGTGTCTATATTTCGTCGGGTTCTGTTCTGCTGTTGACATTTGTGTTTAAGGTAAGGTCAGTAGTGATATGCAGCCATTTGTAGTTTTAATGATACAGTGCAATTAGTATCACATGTCGCTACTCAAATATAAGAAACAAATTCGAGCATGAAAATTAATCGTTAAGATTTTTGTAATTTCTTGGAAGTGCAGTCTCAGCGGTATTGAGTACCGGTAGGCTTTTTTGGAGTGAAAGCTGGCAGCGATATGTTAGCTGCAGAACTGTTAGAGCATGGAACACATTTACAGGCAACTTGTAGATAGGGCTGTAAAAGTTCTGTCTGATTAACCACGATGATAATCCAAATGCACTGTAGTAATAAAAGGTAAATTAACCCGCTTATATTAACAGATCTCTTGGTTATCTGGCCATGGTGACCACTGATAATAGGCTGGCTGAGAATGGTGTAATAGTATGGTGAATTTTTCGATTAGCATTATCATTTTAGATCTCCAATTGATTTACAGAATTATGAAAACAGCTCGCTGACAATTTATTGAAAGCAGATCATGATGATCTGTTGGTGTTGCTTCCGCTAATGATTATATTTTGTTTTCATGATTGTTGTTACTAAATCGAACAAACGAGTTCATGGTTACTTACTGACTCTTGTGGTGCCAAAATTATTAGTTTTGCGATCCACATTTATTTTGTTCTGTTGGCACGTTTGAATGGTAAACTGGAAAACCCTGTAACTGTGACAAGTTGGCTTTCACTTTCACTATCATCTTGTATAGTTTTATGTAGACCAAGTTCATTTGCCTCTTATGAATTTCTACATTTTGATTTGTTGAATTCTACACTTCCACTTCTGCTGTTGTTAAAAATTCCTGTGACTGATTACGTTGGTTTATCTAAATCGTTTCTGTTTGTTGTGAAATTTCCCATGCCTAGTGTTCAGGAGTGTTGTGTCCTGTACCTCTAACCGTTTATGCAGACGTTACATTGCAATAGACCTTTGTGCGCTGTTGTTTAATGCCAATTGTTAGCTTATTTAATTACTAACATCGTTCAGCGATGTTTGTAGTTTGCTGGTGTTAACTTCTGGCCGTCTAGATGCGATCATAGAATAGTTCTGTTGTGCCTTCTTCACGCTTTTGTTTGCAGCGCAATTAACATTGTTTCCGACATTTGTGTTATAGACAATGAACAGGTTGTTAGAATCATAGTACATTAACAGCAGTTAATAATAATTAATAAACCTAGCAATAATAGTCGTCTTGGTCTAACAGTGTGAGTAGAGTTTGTATCATTAGCTGCTATTCTAATATTCTAATCTGAACAATGATAACCATCAGTTCTTCTTGTTGACGTGGTAACTGTTAGATATTCTTTGCTTGAGTGTATTTTCCGTATTTATGTCTGTTGCTACCAGAACCAGAGATGTGCGGATGGGACACGCATCCGCAAGCATTCTGCAACACTCCCCAACAAAAACAAATTCCTTTACCGTAACGTTTCTACTCTTTGGTACAAAAATACTATAAACTTCTACTTGCATTTGCGGTATTTTGCACATGCCGCATTGGTTAAGCCCTGGGGCTTAGTCTAACATTATTGCTGTTGCAGGCAGTGCGGACATGGATGCCTGATGGCTTAGTTTTGCATACGCAGATGCTACCCTTCAGATGCAAACCCAAAATTCCAGGATCTGCACATCTCTGTTTAGAACCATGGTGTCTTCAGTGTTGCATGCACATTGCTAATCACGGCACTCCTCGTTTATAATTATCAAACACGTACATGTAGTCTGTTGAAACTTTATTCATCGGCTAAAGCTGAACTGTTGATTTCAGTTTCTGCTAAAGTGACCACATATATTTCATTTCACTCTAATGGAAAGATGATTTGTAATCATTTAAGCATACATTTCGCTGAGGTATATGTAAATAAATATTGTAGTTCTGTAGCATTTTGTGATAAACCATTAAATTTGGTACATAGAAAATAGCTTTTTCTGAAATTATTGTTGACAAGAGTTTTCAGTGGTTTTTCTCTTTCAAATGTTGGAGTTAAAGGCTGTTTTGTTTAAACGCAGAATAATGTGCATCAAGAAGAGTAGTCAGTAATGAAGGCAGCAGTGTCGTAACAGTTACATCAGAAAATTTCGTGTGCAGAGCGTATTGTTTAATAATTGTTTATGATGTCTTGTTGTTGTTGAGAAACTGTTTGTAGCGTGAATAACTTGATTTCATTGAATAATAATTCTTTAATAATTCGGCTCTGAACTACTACTGCAGTAATAATAGTGGCAGTAAGTAAGTAGACTAATGTCGTAGTTTTATATCTATGTCGGTAGCGATTCATTCCAGCTCTGTGTAGTTTACTGATGCACTGCTTGTTTTCTGTGTCCAATAAACTTTTAGCTCAGTATTAGTGTTTGTGAAATCTGCAAATTACCCGAGTTACAGAGCAAGTGCACAATGTCAGCCAGTGGCCGAATCTGAGGCAATTATGCAGGGTGGGCCAAAAATGGCATCATTTTCTGTACGCCTTATAACTTTACCAAACATTAACAATATTATCATAATTCTTTCACCGTCATAATCAGTGACACGAGGTGTGGTGGGATCCATAGTTATAATGTTATTATAATTTTTTTCCTGATCCTGATAGTGAAGGCATTTTGGAAATCAGTTAATATTTGGTGAAGTTATAAGGCGTACAAAAAAGGTGCCAGTTTTTTGGCCAACACTAAGGTTCATGTGGATATTCATGGGATTGCTCAGAGAAGGGCATCAAACGAAACCACAAAAGTGGAGTGTTTGTCTCAGCTGTTCATGCACCGACATCAACGGTGCCATTGGCGTCATGGCCACGGGAGAGGGGGGGGCAATTGCTCCCTTAAATTTTGGACTCTCGGAAAATTGTCTGAAAATTTCGCCAGAAAATTTTTGTTTAAAAATACAAAATTTGGGGCTGAAAAATCCCTACTTTTAGGAAATTTAGGTTCATAATTGAAATTTTGAACACACGTGAAAAATTTGCTGGTGTCTGTCAGAACTGCACTGCATATCTGCCGGAAAACCGCACCTTCCTGCCCCGCCTACTTTTTTTAACCCAGGACGCCGCTGGTTGGTGCAACACGTTTTTGCATGAGACAAAACACCAAAACGTTGGTGCTTCCGTCTCGCTTTCTCTCTTACCATTTCCACGTTAGTATAAGCTGCAATTCCTCGCCCGTTCTGTGTCATTATTCGTCAATTCATCTGTTTCACATCTTAACTCATCACCAGTCGATGCATGTCTTAATTTACGATTAAGAGTCGAGAGGTGGAACAGATGAATTGACGAGTTGATTCTTTGTCCACTGCATGTCAGTAAAACCTGCAATTCCTCACTCACTCTTTTCACGTCTCAATCCGCATCTGTTTTACGCTTTAAATCCCACCTGTTCCACATCGCAGTTCCCCGTTAGTCCAGAGCCATGTTATAGGCGCACACTTCACACACTCACCATGGCTTGTTAGTTTGAACCTTAAAAAAGGCTAAAATAAAATAACAAGGTGTAAACTTCTTGTATCATTTGACATGCACAGTTGTCATCACAATCGTCATTAAAGCATCATTTTAGTAATACAGTATAGTAACTAGTTATGCTACAGTCAACAGCCCCACAGATGCATCATATACAGTCTCGGTCGCAACGCAAAGAGATTCCGTAGAACTACAGAGGAGAATATATGGTGAAAACAATTCCAAGTACGACAGCTAGCCATAGAATGCTAACGTTACTAAATCTACGTCGTTTGGCTGCACCTCAAAGTAATTGAAAAATAATGCCAAAAATAGAATCTGAACACTTGAGAATGCCATTATGAAAATATAAGCAACACACCGATGCCGCTAAGCTGGAAACCAACAAATATAACCTTTCAGTCATTTAGCGCAATAAATCTAACCTAACAATTGCTAGTGATAATACTTTCTGCAAATCTGATACCACAGTTACATGGAAACAGGGTAAATATGATATCATGCTTCAAGTAAAGATTACTTCACATAAATCTGCACAACAAAATTCAACAATATTATAACAGCATTGCGATACTAGTCAGCTATCGTACGTGCGATTAAATTATGTTAACAAAAAAAATATCAGCGGAAATATATTATGCACACGTCAACAAATGCGAACGCAGACTATGTGATGTCAGCAAATAGGGTACACGTAATAATAGACATAATTATCGCTAACATACTGGAAATTGCGGTAACAACAAATAGATAAAGCACTGAGTACATACAGCGAAGGATGCAGCGACATTGCAAACTGTTTTAACAGAAATAGATTAACATTCTACTAAATCACTGTCATAATCAGCAGATGTAGCATAATGCATTGCTGACTAAAGACCGTAACATACTACTTGATACACTACCAGGTAGGCCAAAAAAATGGCACCCTTTTCAAGTACGTCAACACAATGCCACATCGCAAACTGCAAAATATCTGACATTTATACCGTTAGAACAATTCCCGCATTTGCTAATTTATTCCAGGCTTAAATGTGCGCATTCATTTGAAAAGACTGTGCCAATTCTTTCGAAACCCCAGTGCTTCTCCAAGCACAAACTATGAATCAAAACCATCGAGACAAAATTACAATTAATTTGCATAAAAAAACAGAACTAGCTTACATCGGCGACAAAGAACGACGTCATTTGATGAAAATGAGTAAACAAAAATTGTAACATAACGCACCTAACATGAAAGAAAACTGAATTACCAAAAGAGGGTCACCTATTTTGGCCTGCCCAGTCCTCATACTAGCAGCAGTCATCAAAATGTACGAAAAGTGCATAACTTGAGTGACAGGTTTCACATTTCAGCTCATCTTCTTTCTATCTCGATGACTGACTGACTAACCGTGAAAGATGAGATGAGTTTCCATGAACATGCAGTTACAGACAGACACATTCAACTTGCAAGCGTAATAAACAGTATTCTGCTGGTACAGCTGAAGTTATAGCATGAGAATTGCAATGACTACATGATGCGTCCATATATCACTTGGTCTAACATGGTCTGACTCAGTGCAAGTGAAAAAGGTGCCGGCAGTGCAATGAGCCCAGTAACACACACATCACATATATACTGGGCGGCCCAAATTAAACGACATCAAATTTAATTTAATTTAATGATTTTTGGGGCATGAAATAACAACTCATTGGCATCGTGCCGTTTACAAGCAGAAATGCAAGTTGGGGTCGTTTAATTTGGGCCACCTCAGATATGGCTCTTGTCTGAGAAGTGTTGTCTTCAACAAGCATTCTAGGACTGCAGGATTTTTCCTCCAGGGTGGGAAAATTGTCACTGCTGACATGAAACAGAGTACAATGGAAAGTTTGGTAGCAACGACATCGGTCACGTGGCAGAAGGCACGGTGGCGGCCGGATCCAAGTCCTGTCGGTTTTTAGACGTATCAAGGAACTGCTGCAGATAAGCTGGCTTCCTAGTCTGACGTTTGCCAGTTGACCCGTGCAGCAAGTAGGACAGGTCGACACGCTGACGAGTCGGAGTGTTTGGCAGGAGCTTGTTGATGTAGGTTCTCAGCCGATCTCTCTTCCTCTTGATTTCCGACTTTAATGCACATTTAGCACATCTCACACATATAGTGTTATGTTGATATATACACAATTCTGGCTGTGCTAATGAATTCTATTTTTCAGTAGGGCAAAAAAGCTCTAGCAATGACAGAAATTCCCACTGCACTTATGATGAAAATGCATAACATTTCAAGACTACTCAAAATGCACCACTTTGTTAGTAGCAGTATTAATAGCAGCAACAATTTCTAATGCACCGTAACACGATCCAAATCATCACAAGGGCACAACATGAATTTGAATTTTGGCTCTGGCTGGCTGAACTCATGCATTATTATTTGTTGCCAAATGCATAGTGGAAAGGATGAAAATCACATGACTTATGGATATGCAATTTGTCGCACTCGCCAAATACTGATGGATTTCCAAAATCCCGTCATTGGCACGCTCTGCTGAAAACCTGGGATATTTAATAATCAGCTTAATACAAATTCTCCACAGAGTCCGACTGTAACTTTGTGAATTTTGAAAATCGACCACTGTTTAGTGAGGATGTGGATATGCACGTTGACTCACACACTCACTGCATACGTTTTTTAACTTCACCCTTTCAGACAACAAAACCAGACTCAAATCTTCACCACATACCGAGAGGCACATAAAAAAGTTGAACAACATGCTTTACGAAAATTGAGCAATCGCAAAGTTTTGGAAACGAGTAGTCTCGATCACCGCAGTGAAAAGTGGTCATGCTGAACTATGTGTACGAGCGTTCAACACAACCACCTTTCACTGTAGTGATCGCTGTTATCATTTTCATGTCCGACTGCATGCTATACGTGAAACATGTATCGACGGCAGAACATTGGCAAAACATCGTATCTACAGTTGTCTATAGCGAAACGTCCCAACTACAAACTATAAAGTTCTTTGAAATGCTATTTAAAGTTATTTCATCACAAAATGAAATAAAGCAAGCAAATCTGCATGTGATATATTAACAAACTTTAAAACAACAAACGTAAAAACATTGCGGCAAAAATCCGAGAAAATGCATCACGATGAAAGTCGACTTTCAATTTTCTTGTAATTTCACCATATACAGCAGTCAGCCACTAGATCTGACCAGTAACAGACGAGGTAGGTAAGACCTTACATCAGACTGTGCAGCCAATGCAGTATTGTTGGACTGAGTCTTGTCAGCTACATCAGTCTGTGGTTGTCGACGAAAGTAAGCCTCGGACACACTCTGTGGCTAACAGATACAAACACACGTCGGCTATTACATAATACATATACTAACTAGAACTAGCACTAACAACAGTAAACTTGCTTCTCTTAAAAGATTCTAGTTATACATGCTCATATCTCCAGCAATGGAGATCATGCTTTTGGGTATGTTTGTTCATATTTCAGCTAGGTGGATCACTTAAAAAGTTACGGACAAATTTTCAATTTCTGGAGAGGTAGGGCATGAGCCAATGACTAGTCAGTTGAATTTTACTGGATCCTGATTTGGCTCTGAATCCAAAGTGTTATCCAAAATTCTGCATACAGCATTTGTTACAAGATTTACAAAAAATTTGAGCTAATGCACACGAAATGCGCAAAAGCCTATAGCAGTTCTGTTCGCAAACTGTCAGTCTATCTCCTGCCATTTTGCCGCAGTTCGTTCTTGGAGTGTGTGCTGCAGCCGAAAATCGCAAATATCAATAAAACCCCTTATTTTGAAAGTTCAGGGTCTTCCAAACTCATCGATCTTGATATGACTGAAAAGCTCGTCCCTAGTGCTGTTGTGATAGGCAGCATGCCCATGCCTATCTGCAACCAATTTCACGAAAGACTGGCCAACCATGGTAAAATAATGACTGTTACGGGGGTAACAATCTTTGATGCCCTCGTGCGCAGGTTTCCTCGAGCCTAGAAAATCGAGATTTAGAACGTTGAAATCTATGTTCAATGCTGAAAATTTCACATCCAGTTTGTCCTGGTCTATCTCCACTGGTTTCGGTGCAATTCGCTCTTGAAATGTGTCTTGCAGCCCAAAACTGCGCAAAAATCCATAAAAACCCATATTTTAGTGCTCAGGGTCATCTGAGGTCATTGATCTTCGATAGCCAGTATACGACTTCCTATTAGTGATTAATAGTAACCTAGACCCTATCTCGCACCGTTACCGAGATACAGCGATTTATTGGCTGAAAATCACAAATTTTTCACACCCCTCTCTCATTTAGCGCCCTCGTTTGGGGTGACCCCCTTCGAATTTATGTAAAAGCTTTACAGTTCCTAAACTATAGTCTTCCAGGCAGCCGATGGTGAAGATTTGGTGATCCTAGCTTGCACCATTTTTGACTGATCCACCTATGTGATGGACGGACAGACGGACAGACAGACAGACAGAATTGTGATGGCTAAGATTGCAATGGCTAAGACGCGCTAAAGCAGTAGCAGCTTTTGCACATAAAAACTACTACTGCTAACAATATGGAGGCATGCACTCTACAACCAGTGCTCTTCACAGACAGTTTCTGGGATCATCTTAATTATAATTACTTTTTTGGCTGAAGCAAAACTTAACCAACACATTGTGTTCAGAAAAAAACTATATCACCATTGGCTACAAATGTTTAACTTTGATGATGTTAGAATTCTAATTCATCATAAACATTCCCTGAAAATTCTGTGAAAATCTAAACATTTTCCAGAGAAAC
>Ga0209454_1000698_pt1 | contig 18447 bp, 8 predicted proteins | sample WorMetHERISLAND1_2_FD_187400 | JGI IMG/M metagenome (GOLD analysis project Ga0209454, IMG submission 187400) | Marine gutless worms symbiont microbial communities from Max Planck institute for Marine Microbiology, Germany - Olavius geniculatus... | ecosystem: Host-associated > Annelida >... | reverse complement strand
CGTCGACAACTCGGCCGGGCAGTACCGCGAGTTCTACGCCGTCGAGGACAGCGGCGGCACCGTCAGATTTGTCGGCGATGAGGTGCATCTCAACACAGCGTGCTGCAAGGGCGTCGTGATGATGGTAATGACGATGTTGATGACGCATGTTCAGCGGCATGACTAAAATGAACACGAGGGTCGACACTGGACATTTTTTGTCTTCAAACATCGTAGGGTTTGGAAAGCGTTTGCAAGGGCGTCGTGATGATGGTGGGGAAGGGCGGAGCGATGCGGATCCAGCGTGGGAACGTGACTTTGCTACGGTCAGTCTTTATCAACAACTCGGCTCGACTTCTCGGCGGCTCCGTGTTCGTCGATATCGCGTGCAAGTTAAACGTGAGCGGCTCTCACTTCGAGAACGATGCGTGGTCGACGTCTACGCACGCTCTGCAGGGTGAAATCATTTACTCGGACGGCTACCTCGCCATCGATGACGTCAGCATGGTCGTACGCTCTGCCACCAACGGAATGTCGGTGTTCCGCCACAGCGGCGACCACTGGTCACTGCGGATCACAAACGTTTGGGTCCAGTGCCCCGTCGGCTACGATCTTCGTACAACCAACTCGTCGGCGTACGGTGTGTCGGGTGACGGATTGCGTCGGTCCTACCAGCTCGATCAGCTGTCGTACTACTGCGAGTCGTGCCCTCGCAACAAGTACAGCCTCGACTACGGCTATCTCAACTACACGATCACGTCCCACGACCAGGCCTACTTCGCCCTGCTTATCAACGGGTCGACGCCGCGCTCAGCGTACACCGGCAAGTTCGTTCACCACAAGATCAGCTGCGCCGACTGTCCACATGGAGGTCAGTGTATCCAGGGCATCACTCCGGTCCACGACTACTGGGGCTACGTCAGCAACGAGTCGGTGGTGCGCTTCCAGCACTGTCCGAAGGGCTACTGCCGGTCGACAGGCGAAAATCTAAAGATCGACTCTTGCAACGAGCGCCGAGAGGGTAGACTGTGCGGTCGCTGTCAGTCCGGGTACTCTGAAGCCTGGTTCTCGACTTTGTGCGTGCCGAACGACGTCTGTGGTCCGGCCTGGCTGTACGCACTTACCACCACGCTCGGCGTTCTGTACGCGCTGTTCCTGATGTTCCAAGCCGATGTGAAAAAGTTTATCTTCACCGGCTCGTTGTGTCGGAGCTGTTGGCGTCCGAGAAGTGCGCAGTCGGCGCTTGCGGCGTCTGGCCAAAACAACGATCCGTCGACGTCGCCGACGACGACGTTTAGCCGTGACGGCGGCAACCAGGACCGCAGCACACAGCGCATCGAACTGACGAAGCTCGACGACTACGCGACGACCACCGTCTACTCACACTTCGACCACCACGCCGCCAACGCTCAGGCTACAGACGACGAGGAACCTGCCAACAACGGACTTTTACTGCTTCCTGTGGCGTCATCCAACGCAGGTGACCTCCGGTGTCACTCGTCCGACAAACTAACGGAAAAGGACGCAACTGCTGCCACTGCCGTCGCCACGACGACGACCAAGCGTAAATCTCAGATGGAGGTGTCAATAGCCGTCGATTACGGCTGTATTGTAATTTTGGTTTACTATCTGCAGGACTCACAGCTGCTGAACGTCAAGACCGTCTACACGGTGCCCAGCACACAGCTGCAGTTCCTCGCCAGGTCGATCATCGCCGTTCTGTTCCGCTTCGAACTCGATGTCTTCGATCTGCTCCACGAGACCTGTGCCATTCCAGACATGACGCCCGTGCCCAAGCTGGCGTCGCAAGTTCTACTCGTGCCGTTCACCATGATCGTCTTCGTCGTTATCCACACGACCGGACGAATACTGCACTGGCTCGGCTGTCAGACTGACAGAACGACTGGCGGCGGTAACAACCATACGGTGGGCCGGCAGGCGCGCTCTGTTGTCGAGGACGGCGGGGGCGGCGGCACATCGGCCCTAGACGTGAAGCTGGCGTCTGGCTTCATCACGACGTTGCTCTTCATGTACCAGAAGATGGGAACGACGACGTTCGTGGTGCTTAACTGCGTGCCGATCGACAACGAGTCGGTGCTGTTCGTCGATGGCACGGTGACATGCTACGCTCACTGGCAGTACGTCGTGCTCACGTACGCTGCTGTTTGCGTGACGCCGTTCTGTGTGGTCTTGCTCGTCGCTCCGTCAATGTTGCGTCGTCGTCAGCTGTCTGTCGTCTCGTTCTTCGGCGCTTGTCTGTGTCCGCTGCCGTTCCTCGTCGTCTGGCTCGTTCGTCATCTCTGGCGATACGCTCACCCGCCGTCGAAGTCGAGCGCAGAGCAGGCTGCTCGCAAGCCGTTGGACCGCGGGACGCTGGCTGTCCTCGGTATTCTGCAAGGACCGTTCAACGACAACCGCTACGGGCTGTGCTGGGCCGGCGTGCTCATTGGTCGGCGTCTCGTACTGATCCTACTCTTCACATTTGTCAACGATCCTCTGGTGCGCCTGCTGGCAATGCTGCTGTTCTGCTTCGTGGTGCTTCTGCACCACGTTGACGTCCAACCGTATCGACATCGAGTCGGTAACATCGCCGGAACGTTTTCAGCCACGGCCCTCGTGACGCTTGGCACTGTTAACCTTGTCAGGTAAACCCAACTCAATACCGTAATTTATCATTACTGTCATTCTTATTATTATTGGTATTACAGTTATTATGTCAATAATAATATATCACCGTTTTATTAATACAAACAATGCACTATTTACAATGATAGGCCTAAAGCCACCATGACAGTGATGACAAGAACAAGAAATCGTTATAGGCCTACTGATGTGCTGAGAAATTACAAGTAGGCCTAATTTGAGCAAAGCTCACGTGATTCGCGATAGCAGCAGTCCTGCGACCTGGACAATCGTGTACAACATGCAGTAAAATAATAATGCTTTTTGAAGGAATACCCAAATTTGAGACCTCTGTAAGGAAGACTCCTTGAAGTTAAGAGGTCGAAATTTAGATTGCTAAAAATGGACAATCTATGGTAGTTTGCGCGTCGAATAAAACTGATTGACTATTGTTGTTTTTTTGGAGGGTGGGGGCAAGTGCACATTTCTTCTGCCTCTTTTTGCTATGCCTGCGGACACTGTTGCCTTGCATTCACGCTCATGAAGATTCGCTGTTCTGTTCTATTCTGTAGATTACTCTGATTAAACTTCTTTATAGTTTCGTAAGGCTCACGCTTTCGGCTACCGGTTTTGATTAGTTATTTTGACTGTGCGTCCGCATCGCGTGCTATGCACTATGCAGAGCACTATGATAGCTAGCTATTTTCGGCACATCTGTCTGCCAGTTTGTCAGTCACTCAGTGGCATTTTGTCAAAAAGACGTCAGCTACGATCATCGCAAATCTTCACTGTCAGTTTAACTGCGGAATTGCGGATGATACATTGGCCGGACTTCCGGTACCGGTCCCCGGTGCCGTAAAACCGATTACCGGTTTATTCTTAGCTTCGTAATGTCCGTCCATAAATGCGAGCGTCCTGAATTTTATAGCGACGCTGTAGAAAAATACTGTGCACACACTTTTACATCGTCATGTCTCAAAAAGGATGCAAAATAGGACAAAGGTTCAACGAGTTTAACTGACTTCGAATGACTATTACGCACGCACATTCTTTAACAAATACGTGCGTTTTTCAGAGCTCACCATAAAAATATCTGAATTAGATAGTTTCATATTGTCAGCAGCTTTGGCAATTTAACGTTGCTCATATTTGCCAGTATTCTTAGTAAAGTGGGCCTAAAAGATAATCGGATGGCCCAAAATGGTGGCCGTTTGACAGCTTGCCAATATCCCTCAAATAGGCCTACATGATTTTAAATGTTTTTTAATGGCTAGTTTGAGCTCAAGCCTGTTTGTGGGCCGGCATATGTTTTTGTCTTTGATCATTTTTAATGTCACTGCGACAAAACAAATGTCGTTACCGGTATTTGCAGGAGTTCTCTATTCGTAACGAAATCACTGTTTGACTCGCGTATAGGTGGATTATTCGTAAACGTTCTCCGAAGCACAGGCGTCACATGACAGTAGGGTTGTGCTTGAACCCTGATACTCGAGTGAGACCTATGTGTGCTGTTTGCAAGTTGCCGTGGCCTGATTTCATTCCCTGACTCTGCCGCCGGTTTATCCGGCTAGTGATGATGAAGAGCTGGGCACCAGCTTACTGCTGCTACTTCCGGCGACGCACGTGACTTCCGGCGCGCCGTGCGTCCGAGCAATTGGCGCAGAATAGCGACGCAATCGCCGGAGGTTTTTTTGGGTAATTACGGCGATATGCTGACGAACCGGGCTACAACGAACTGTGTACCGGTAGCACTGTTTTCAGTGTGTTTTTGACTTCTGTCGCAATACCAGCCAACCAGCTTGCACTGTTTTCAGTGTGTTTTTGACTTCTGTCGCAATACCAGCCAACCAGCTTGAGAGTCTTACGGCCTTACTACCAAAAATTAGTTGACACCCGCTGATTAAGCTAAGCATTTCATTTATAGGCTAGTTACTGCAAATGTTACATTTAACTTAAATCGCACTATTGCTAACACAAGTAGAAGAGTCCGAGTGCGTGTGCTGTTGTTTGAAGGGCCGGGTTCGAAGCTGCCGAATACACCCCGACTGGTCCGAACTTGACTCTTTTACACGTCTTCTCCGTGATCGAGCACCTGTTGACGCTGTGGCTCCCGCTAGCGATTGTTGCCGTCATCGCTGTGCTGTGTCTCATTCGCCTGTTGTCGCTAATTCGCTGTACCGGTGCTTCACGTTAATCCTACCGCTGCGCTGGCGGCTTCACGAAGATAATCTGCGAGCAAGTATGAGGACAATTACCTTCACTTTTATCCCGTTGCTTGTTTATCTTCCCATTTTACTTCTTTATTTCTATATCCTGTTCTTCCTCAATCCAGTTACAGGGTCTGGGATAGCAAAGTAACTTTTAAAGCCTTTACAGCGGGTTCCGCACAGCCGAAAACGCATTTTGGTATATTTTAAGGAAAACAAATGTCAAAGTATATTTTTTGTGGTTTAAGAAGACGGTCTAATACAGTTTTCAAAATTATACTACTTTTTGGAGTGGGTGTTTACAATTCGTGATGAGAGGTGTCGGCTAAAGTGTGGGATGAATTTATGGATTCGCCAGTGACTGAAGCCAGCTAGATGCGGTGCCAAGTGGTGATCGTGATTCTAAATATATTGCTCCGTCGTATACGTCGTATAATACTCGTCACTGACTGCTACAATAACTGTACGCTGTAAAGTCGTTTGTGCATGTCGTGTGCGGTACGCCGATAATTTGCTGGGCCGATTGTCGCGCGTTTTTTTCTTACCGAACGCTAACTGTAAAGATGTTATGTCGTCTCATAATACACTCTGTCTCAGAAAAAAAACAGTCAAAATTGTTTTTGTCATAACTTTGTCAAATTTTAACTAACTTTGATAATTTTTGGCACAAATACAGCCAAAACGATATAATTATGCAAGACGTACTTATTTTCCATCTCACCTAATCTCTGTCAATGCACTACCTTGTAAAACATAGATGCTCCAAATTGTTGCATAACGCTATGTTGTTGTCTCAAGTAAACGTTGTGATGACTTAATTCAACACAAGAACACTTAAATGTGAATTATTTAGCAGAATTATAAACACGTGTAACCAATCACTTGGTAAATTTTCAGCATTTATGCTCAAAGTGTGCCCAGCATTCACGGACACAATGGCTTTAGATGCAACGCCACTGGCTGATAGCGGAATCAAAGGTTGACTCATCAAACTGCATTTACTTATCGATTAGACATGTTTTAAGCTCATCAGTCAGCTATTTTGTTGTCTGCTATTTTTACCGTAAAATATTTAATACCACAAAATTATTAAACCACGTAGTACGCTCTGTCAAACTGATGATGCAGAAGTGAGCACTCTGATACAAATAACCACCGTATAATGTAAAAATCTGGAGCATCTGTGTTTCACACGGTATTGCGTTGACATAAATTGGGTGAGGTAAAAAGTTAGTGCATCTTGCATAATTTTATCGTTTTGGCCATCTTTGTGCCAAAAGTTATCAAAGTTGGTGGAAATTTGACAAAGTTATGACAAAAACAATTATTTTTACTGTTTTTTGAGACACGGTGTATAAGCCAAATAAAACTGATATCAGTCTAGTAATGTCACAAGTTGTCATTTTCAAAAGCAGCGTCTTACGGCGACTGTTGATAAATTTGTTAACTTGATTTCTTAGAAAAACGTTAACTGTAGAATGAAGATGTATTTTTCGGATAGGATGTCGTTGAAAATAGGCCTACCCGTTTGCGACGCAATCCGCCACACATAGGCTCCTCAGACATGAAACAAACACTGTCAGATTTCCTTTATATTTTGGGCCAACACGTAATAATTATTAAATGCCGACAGTACGAAAAATTGTGTAGTAGATTATGCAGAATACAAGTACCTAGGCTTACAAAGAACGGTGGCGAAAGGCAGCTCACGCTGGGCAGAAGACAGCCGTTTGAATTCGGCGTGAAAAAGCAGACATGCTAGACAGCCAGTAGCCGCAGCGCTTGCATGCCAATCTGCAGCCAGAATAAAAATCCGGCGCCTGCGATCGAGTTTTCTATGTGAAAAACTGACAGTTGTCTAGTTACTGCAATGAGCGGCAAGTCCCTAAGCAGAGCGCAACAGCCTATTACACGACGTATTCATTTAACTGTTTGAAGGCGCGCATGCCTCTGATGTGGGTCCTTAAGGACACTGCCTATTATCACCGACGTGTGGCGTCTTATGCTGCATGTAAAAAAACTTGCTGCTTTCTTTCTTCAACGGAGAAATGATCGTCCCACAGGGTGGGCCAGCTAAAGTAAAGCAAGTTTTATTTTTTGAATAGTTCCGTGAAGCATTAAGTCGACTTCAACAATTTTTGGTATGTTGTATGCCAAAAATTGTTAAAATTGGTCAATGTTTCACGGAGCTGTTCAAAAAATAATAGTGGTTTCACTTCAGCTGGCCCATCTTGTGTATTGCATCGCTAAGTCGCTGCATACTTACAAGACTCTGTTCTACACGGTGTTTCATAAAAAGGACAGTTGATTAAATATTCTTTGCTAGTCGTGACGTAACGCTGAAGTCATAATGTGTCACGGGTACAAGCTTGCTAGTCTCAACTGGTGCCGTCAGTTGCTACCCTGCTCCAATAATGGAAAAATCTGGTTCGTTCATGACAAATTTTTGAAGTCTTACAGTTACAGTTGCAAAAAACCTGCAAAGCGATCGCATTTATGTATCTGTGGCGATAGTTGGAATTTCACATGTTCAAGCAAGACAGTGCACACCGATGTTGCGAGAAGAGTTTTTGGATCGCGATACGCCTAAGTTCATGTCCCGATGTTGCTCAGAGCTGAAACATTTTTCATTAGCAAACCAGATTAAGTTCACCGTTGAAGCAGAGTAGCAAATGACAGTACCGATTGAGACACGCAAGCTTGTACTCACAACACACTGTGACGTCAGCATTGACTAGTAAAGAATATTTAATCAACTACCATATTTTGTTTGAACGTGCCCCGCCTTAACCCAAGCCAGATAGACTGGTACTCGATTTACCTACTCCGGAGGGATGGAAGGCGGGGTTGACCTAGGCGGCTAGTTACGTACCGAGATGGTTTACCTGCCTGCAGGCAGTCACCCATCAAAGCACTAACCCGGCTCGGCATAGAGTAACTTCGTTGATCGGATGAAACGCGTTACCGCTATGAAAAAGAAGAAGATTCCGCATAGACCTAGATCTGTTGCGTGGGAGCTCATCCCCTTCACAGCGCTTTAAGCCGGCGAGGGCGAAGCCAGCGCGATGGTTTTACTTGTTTTACAAATTGTGGAAGAAATGTTACCGCAATGCCAAGCCACCAACCCCAGTACCTATGCAATTTTTGCACGTAGTGTGAATGCCGCTTAACTTAACGACAATTCCAACTGCTGCATACTGGTCTTGCTGTATATCAAACAGCAGACGTAAATACAAAATCAGGAAGCATTCATAACTGAAATCAACAAGACACCAGTCAATTAATCAGTTTTATATAGAAGTACTAAAGCAATGGACAATCAACCGTGCTGAGCTATTATTCAAAATTCTACGTAAGCTGCTGTACAATGATACAAGCGTGCCAAATAGTACATTCATTCATATCGGAATAAGAAGACCTCGACAAATACGACCAGAACAACTTTCAGCATTGATAACAGGCTTGACCGAACAGCACAATGACTACAACTACAACTAGCCAGCCTCCAAGCAGATACCAAGGCAAACACTGAAATGCAATGAGTGGTGAACACGCAGTAGAAATACACAGAAAAGTCCAATGAATCACAGAAACCACAGTAACACGCAACTTCAACCTGTTCTGACAAATGCTCAACCAACAAGCATTAACAGCAGTCTAAATGGACCAGAAGACACACCACATTTTCGCCGCCAGGTTTTATGATAAGAGATTAACTATTCCAGAACATTTGCTATGACAAGCGATCAGCTACCAACAGGCGTTATAATAACAACGTATGTCTGTGGACACAAGCACAGAGCTCTGACAATATTGTATGGGGGGTCAGGAAGGGCACATGCATGACTCTTTATCAACCTCAAGGGTTTCCCTTACATCTTATGAACAATGATCTGGCGTGCAGAATAATTATTTCCAACAGTCAACTTCAGGTGGATAAATTCTGCCTGAATCGAGAGTAATCAGAAAAAACTCAAGTGATAAACCAAAACCTGCAGTGACAGACATAGGTTTTCTTAAAATTGACATCTTTATAGCAACAGAGAGCTAACCCGTGCAGAACTGTAAATCAGATTAGATATGTCCGTCCACGGAAACCGATTATGACATCCACATACCATTTTGATAACTAGTAACAACGAACTAACTACATCTACAGTAGTCATAAACTGTATGTGTAAAAATTTAAAAACAGTACAAAGTGCACAGTGCTCATCACTTAACATGCTATCTAACAAAAGTCTATTTCACAGTTTAACAATCATGGCCATGAACAATGTGAAACAATTACAGGTTTTGCAGCAGGAAAGGGGAACCAAAATGTGAAACAAAAATGACATAAAACGACTGACTGATTGTCAGAAAAACTGTTTCAGGTTACTTATGGAACTCTCCTTTTAAGTACAACAGCCAGATCGTTACATTCAGCACATCTACGGACAGAGTTAATACTAAAAGCAGAATTAAAGACAGTATCACGGCCCACATGAACACTTAAGAAGAGGTCACACTAGCGGTCCGGACAGCCGTCCAGATGGCCATCCCGATGGCCGTCTGAACAGTTGGTGTTTTTGATGACCATTCGAAAGGCTGTCTGGACGGCCGTCAAAAACACCAACCGTTCAGACCGCTAGTGTGACCCCTCCTTTAATCACCATGTGTACCACACTAACAGCTTCACAGACAATGAATGATGATAACGGCCAATACAATGACACTGCGACTCCTGCTAAGAAGTTCGTATGATTAAAATGCTATGTACAGTAAACAAAGACCAATTTGAAATCAGTTGGGACACAGTATAATAAGCACAGCTACTTAAGGTTTTATGTAATATAAAGTTAATACTGTGGAAGAAATGAAGCCTTTAGCAGCAATGTGTCTGTTTAAAAGGTGTAGCGAGTTCTATAGAATGGTGCTGTATATCTGTATCCCACAGATGAACAGACCTGTACACTGCACGATCATAAGTATAACATATGGATGCTTCAAAAATATGTCTAAATGCACCACAATAAATGGCAACTAAACATTGAAACAATTAAGTAATAATTCCAGCATGCGCTGGCATAACCGATGGTAATGAACACACAGATATTCAAACTATGCAACATGGTTAAAAGTTTCACTTAACTCTACTAAGACTACACACATGAACTTGATCAGAAAAGCAGTCTAGTAGCATACCTGCACGACTGTTTCGACAAATCATCAACAAAAACACAATTAGCCCTAATAAAAACTAATTACAGTGTACTTATAATGCTATAAGCATGTATAGTGGCTTAGTAGATAAGGCAATGGCAATCTGTTTTCACCTGGTTGGCTCAGGTTTAAATCATGCTGAGTGCAAGAGAGTCACTGGTAGTCGTGGGAAAAGCATCTGGCCAGGGCCTTTTTATACCATCACTCCAAACTATTGACTGCATCAGATCAGAGTAAATTTTGTAGCAGTAGCAAAGTTCAGCTCTAACCAGTACATTCATTACACCTATGCTGTATGGCAACATCATGCACTGGTGTCAGTCGAATTGTCCATGGTAAGCAACAGAATAATAATTCAACTGAAAACTATCAAGCTCTATGGACGTAAGGCAAGACCAGCAACTGCAGGACAGAGACATACCAACAACTCAAAGCTGAGGTTTGTTTCATTAACACCACATCTGTCGTTACATCACAAATTCAATCAGCCATATTTGATTTGTCACCGAATTACATAACTACATCAAGAACAATTAATAAACGACGTTTGAAACCAACAGGGACTGGCAGTGAATAGGATGCCAGTGAAACACTGCCACTCTGATGAAACCAAACCAATAGACGAGAGACAAACTGCAACCTGGGCCGACGGACCACACACAGGATAGGTAAAGTACACACGCAACACTCGCTCACCTCGCACGCACATACATTCACTCAATCGCTATCCTCGTCCTCCTCGTCCGATTCCGTCTTTGTTGCCGGCTTCTTGACGTCGGCGCTGGATGACTTGCCACCCGACACAATGTCGCCAGCGCTCTTGCGTAGGTAGTATGGTGCCTCGTCGGTAGGTGGCAGCACCAGCTGAACACCAAGTCTTCCTCGTCTCACTGAAACACACAACACCAGAAACAACTGTCTCAAATGCTCACAGGGCTGGTGGAAATTAAAGGCAACCTCTACGACTAACGACCAGTTTCTCGTTCTTGTAGTTAACAACTTTTACAGCTAACCACAAGTTTACATTCCGTAAATGACAGGCTCCATTATTGGATGACACTAATCACACGGTATGTTACTCAGCGCAGGCATTGACATCATGAATATGATACGTTAGGTTGACTGAGTGGTCCAGAAGCAAAAACTGGCTCTACGTCACCTGCATCTGCCTACAGACCCCTCAGCTCCGGCCTGCTATGATACACACATGAATACACAAAGAACGAGTCTACGGATCAATAAGCAGATTTATATAAGGGCGTAAAAATATAGGGAGCTTTTAAAACTCAAATCAACTAAATTCAGCATCAGCAAGAACATATAAATAAAATACTTCCCCATTCCAGAACAGCCCAAATGTTTAAATTACAACCAACACCATCGCCACTTCTTATTTTTGACTCAATGGTCAAAAATTCCTAGAATGACTTCAGGTTATGCTGTGACCCACTGGTACTTCAAAATGCGACATTTTATTCCTCAAACTGTTACCGGTATTGTCTTGCAGTAATGCGATTAATGTCAACTAGTAATTCATACAAAAAAGTCAAAGTCAAAAAGCCGTGCAAATGCCTCACAGTTGTCATTGTTTCGCTGCAAGTACTCATTGACGTGAACGCGAGCACAGCGCACTTCCAGGTTGATGCCAAACTTGAGGAGACTTTTGTTCTCACGCATCAGCTGTGCTAGACCCATCTCCGTCTTTATACCAAGCACCTGCGGCCTCTGTCAAGCAAACATGCAATCACTGGTCGCACGTAAGTCAAGTAGGACGTTTTTGCAAAAGCTGCAAAATATTTTTAGAACACAGATATGTGTAAAGTCAAATATTTCAATGAACGTTTTATTACCTCCGCCAAGGAAGTAATGTTTTTGCCAGACTTTGTTTGTTTGTCTGTTTGTCTGTGTGTCAGCAAAATAACTCAAAAAGTTATGGACAGATCTTCCTGAAATTTTGAGAGTATGTCGGGAAAGGCACAAACTACCAGTGATTCAATTTTGGGGGTGGTCCGAAAGGAATCCTGGATTCTGGATCACTTTGAAATTTTCGTTACCATTGCTTTCAATAGGGCATTAAAAAAACCGCTGCAAAACCGAAGATGGTGCTGCCACATAGCGAACAACATTGCCTTGGCGGAAGCGTGTGGGCTCTGACTGCTTTCTAGTCCTACATGTGACCACATCCTATCTTTAAAAACATGACATGCACAGAAACCACTCATGAATGCAACTCACAGGTTATGCGTACTTGGACAGATCTTGTATCACTGTAAATGACTGCCACTGGAATACGTACAAATGCATATTTACTAGTAACCATAAACCACACATGGGTAGCCAAACTTCCATCAATGTGAACGCACCCTAAGACTAGGTGGCTGATGTCGGCGGCTCCAAAGGGTGTAGATCCCAAACAAATTTAAATTATTAAATTCAATTTCATCCCACGTAAACCGACCCAGATGGCCATAATGCACCAACGTTAAAGATAGATAATGCTGTGCAGTAAAAAGCAACGTAATTTAAAAAATTAAACACGTGAACCACAAATTGCTGACCTGGTTGGAGACTTTGAACTCTGTCATGACTTGGTGGACGTTAATCGCGGCCAGTATGTTGACAATTGCTTGTCCGCTGACATAGTTGCTTTCTATGTTCAGCAACTTCAGAGTCTTGTTCTCATGCAAAGCTGCCGCCAATGCCTGCTCCCAGCCGCACACCAAGAACATCACAACTTGCACACATATACCAGGCTTCCCACTCGTCTTTGAAAATAATATCCAAGCATTTAGAACTCTCGAGAACCAGGCGTCCAAATTTCAAAGACCATTTGCCAATAAGAAAAAGTGAACAATTCAGCAATAACTGTTAACAAACAGTCTGTCAACTAACAGTGCATTATCATGTTATACGTTTGTTTCTGTAGAGCAAATAGAAAAATAAATCGAGTGGCTCACTCAGACATGACACCGACCACATAAAAGCATGCTATTAACAAAATTCAAGGACTTTCAAACACTTCATTCAAAAAATATCAAGTACTTTCAAGGACTTTGGAAAATGAGTGGAAACCCTGATATACACGTAACCACACAACGTTCTAATGGCTATTTCCAAGACTACCAGTACTTTATTGAGCAGCTTTTGCTGCCTGCATAATGCCCCCACCTGCCAGTAGATGATGCCCAAAATAAATTCACAAATGCAGCCAATGATTCAGGACTATTAAAAACGCACATGTCTCACCATGTAGAAACTGCCTGATGGGCTTGTCATGATAAAACAACAACAACAACAATGAAACACTGATTCCCTAAAGATATTCAAGAAAACCTTTCAAAACTCCAGGAATGGTATTATTTTGGTATTATTTTACAAAAGCGCTATCTGAGTACATAATGCTATTTCTGCCCGGGTAACAGAATAAGCATCAGTCTTGTAAAAATTCAGCCGAACAATTCCCCAAATTTCATTATGAAAATCAGCCTTACTGTGTTTATCTTCAGAAAAACTGGCCAGTTAAACAAGTAATAGCTGCAGCAGTAGTAGATTTAGTGGGCTGAAAGACGGAAAGGCATCCAAGCTATAAAAACAAAACCAAAAGCAACAACAGCAGCACTAGCAATAGTCATACTGACATTGGCAACTTTATCTGTAGTTCGTGTGTTAGCCAGATGCAGTTTCTCAAGATGAGTGTTCTTAGCAATGGCTTCTGCGATCTCACATAGACGCTCCACAGGAACATTCTGCTCAGACACAATACCCAGCACAATGATATGTCCAGATCACAGCAAATTCAATGCAAAGATAAAAAACAGATCATAATGCAATCAACTGCCCTTACAAATATCTGACGTATAAACAGCAGACCTTAAAAAACACGTATGACAAGAAAGACACAGGTCTTCTCGCATTCTTAATAGAATACTGCCATTCACAAACATTTGTACTAGTCTAGGTGTGAGAAAGAACAAAGCTGATGCAAAGTTCTGCTCCAACAACTTTTAACAGTTCATCAAACTGAACTTACTTTGCAGATATTGGCTAGTTAGATGACAAGAAATTTGAGCAAAGCTCACGAGACGCACGAAAGCCTATAGCAGTTCCTGTTCGCAGGTAATCTTAGTCTATCTCCATCCATTTCGTCGTAATTCACTCTCTTGCAGCCAACATTGCTAAAAAAATCACGTTAAATCAATATTTTTAGGGCTCAAGGTCATTCAAGGTTATCGATGTTGACATTTGTAAGAAGCTCCTCATCAGTGCTTGTTATGATAAGCATCATGGCTGTGCCTATCTGCAACCATTTACATGCTAGATAAGCCAACAGAGTATAAATAACCACTTTTTACAGGGGTACCTCTCGTTGACACCCACGTACGCAGGCCTGCTTGAATAAAGAGGGTCCGGACTTGGACTGCTAAAATCTACATTCGATGCTGAAAATTTCATGTCTTGGTCTATCTCCAGCCATTTTGGCGCAATTCACTCTTGAAATGCGTGTCGCAGCGCAAAATTGTGAAAAAAATTCACTAAAACCCCTTTTGGGAAGGTTCAAGGTCATTCAAGGTCATCGATGTTGATAATTTTAAAAAGCCTGTCACCAGTACTTGTTATGATAAGCAGCATGTCTGTGCCTATCTGCAACCGTGTTCACGCTACACGTGATAATTGCGGTAAAATAACCGAGTTTTGGTCTAAAACTATGGTTTAAAACTTAGGCAAAATTTAAAGTCACCCAATGTTTCTGAGTATATCTAACAGGGGCAGGAGAACATAAACTTACTGCAACAATCACTAGAGCCCCTAACTGAGTAAGCCAGCTAAGCCTAACTAACCCGAACAAACCCTGGAAATGAAGGTCGGCTAAACAATGATGGGTCAATACGTTGACGGATTTTCATCCAGATTTTGTCAGAATTGTGACTAAACACAAAAAGTAGCAAAGCCACAGCAGTATCAACAGAAAAAGAGAGCTGAGCACATCTCTAACTACCTGGATATTATTGAGGTTAAGTTCGGCTAAAGCAGGATCGTTAGACTTCACACATTCAATGCTTTGCTCTACGTCGGTGTCATTTGCCGCAGCTTGTGGGAACGTTTTACAAGGCTCGGCCTTAGCGTAGCCGCCTGCAGTCATGCATTTCCATTTACCACACATACAGAAATGAAGCACATGCACACAACACCAGCGTATCATACAGATATACTTAACATGCACTTACATGCAACATGCACAATAAAAACAATAACAACTAAAAATTTAAGGCAAAGCCCGTGAGTCCACCCAGTGCTGTAAGTCCGATTGGGAGAAAACTTTGGGAGGTTGAAGTTCCTCTCACAGCAAAGTCACGTGGCCCTAATTCAAATGCATTAGCATATGCCGAATGCGAATTGTCGACTTGGGGTGTGTCAACATGAGAACCTATAACGTTTTGCTAGTGGACCAAACTTTGCAATTGTTTCAACGCAGGAGTGATCATGCTAAATAACACCGTTTACAGCTTGTCGATGTCTTCATCCATTCCAGAGATACTTGAACTCAAAGTCAAAAATTTTCCTAAATCACGCCAAATTTTGGACGTTTTTGCCCTGACAAATTTTAAGAAGGCGGTGCCCCCAACCTTGTATCCACCTTATCATGCCTACCTAGTGGCACGTCACGTGGCAAAGTTTCACTGGGCTACTCCTCCTTTTCCCATAGTACTAAATTTTAAGTCAATTTTTAAAAAATTGTAAAGAAGACCCCATCCCAAGTGGGGGGTGTGCTAGCAAGACTTGCTCATTCTCTAGCATGTGCAAACATTTGGGGGCACAGCACCGATTATGGGCCAAAATATGGTCTTCCAAAAAAGCTTTGGGTGAGTACAATTTGACCTTCAGATCTCCATGGTTACTGGACCAAAGTTCACCGGATTTTTTCGCCGAATGCGGGAGGAACCGCAGTCGTCCGATTTTAAATATCTGTATCCATTCCAGAGATAATGGCTGCCAAAGTTTGTAGTTGTCCAAGTTTTTTGGGGGAGTAGGCCCCCAAAATTTCGACCCGGCATTATAAAATATGGCCCACTACTGATCACCGTGCACAATTTCACCCCGAAAGGCCAACGCATCTCAGAGATCTCGCATTTGAAATAAATAAATTAATAAAAACATCTGTAGTAAAACATAAGTTTGCTCCGAAAACTATCGTTTCCGGGCGGACTAATAATAACACACCGATTCCTTAAAAACCTCTAGGAAACCTTTCAAAACTGCTGGTAAAATATTACTTCACAAATGTGCTATCTGAGTGCTTAATGTGTATTTCTGGCTGCGTAAAAGAATGGGCATCAGACCTGTAAAAGTTCAGCCCAATAATTCCCCAAAGCTTTCTTACGAAAATTGGCCTTAATGCATGTATCTTCAGAAAAACTGGCCAGTCAAACAAGTAATAGGTGATCACTTAAGCTGATATTCAACTGACCAAGTATTATTATTCACCTCCACTTTAATCCCCTAATCTTGATGGCATTTAATCTTTTTACCATCAGCCATATCATTATCTACTACTCCTTCCAACTTTCGTTAAAAGCTCGGAACTTAAATCATCCAATATGCTCTATTATTTATAATTTCGAATTGTATTAATTTTTGATCTTGGCCACATTAAGCAGAGTCTGGGCAGAGTAATGTACTAGAAACCAAATGAACAGCATGCAAAAAGTTGAGCAAATACAAATTAAGTAGTTAACCGTGCAATGCTTTTCTGATACCAGTTACAATTTGGTATTATATCTGTCACACACTACTGGCTACTTAATTAACATCCAGTTATCTTTACAATAAGAATGATTTAAACAATGACATTCAAGTTAGTTAACATAACAAATCAGAAACCACATGCTCAACCAAGATTCCTGATGTTACAACAGAATGATGTAGAATCTACAAAGAAAACAGATCACTGGCAAAGCAAAAAAGCACCCTTTCCGCCTGAAGACAAACATGCAATGCATGCATCAATGGCAGAACTCTTAATCAGGCCTTCTCGTGCATACATCTACCTTAATGTTATTGAGATTCAGCTCTTTAAGCTTTGCATCATCATCCTTGAGCTGCTGTAAGCTGGCATCGACGTCGGTCGTGTTCATTCCCTCGTCCTCGTATATCTTGAAGTCGGCATACTTGGCGATGCCTTGCCAAAGTACAAGGAGTCAATATTACTGACTGGGACATCTGGACTATTAATGGTTACCTGACGACGCCTTGCCAATGTACAGGCATCAAGTCGATGCCAGACAACTCAATCCAATGTCAAGAACAATGTTGGGCCAGGGGACATTTAGAGATTTATCCAAGATGCAACAGTCAGAAAGAGTGCACACTTCTCTACTCAAATGCTCCGACATGCCCAGCTGCAAGATGTGGCTGTTACAGTCACTCGGTTGCAGTTCTGACTGAATGACATTCCTGAAGTCACCATGGGCATCTCACTTACATAAAACCTAGGTCATTGGAATGGCAGTTGTGTCACCTTAACTAGTGAAACACAACTGATAATTCAGCTGGTCTAACATTAACCAGTAATTCTGACCCTACCAATAACAATATTACTAACAATATTACTTCCTTCTTTGGTCATAATTAAGATGTTCAAAGAACTTTGCCGTCATCAAGCTCCGGCCCACAAACCTGGGCCATCAGGCTAATAGCTAAAACTTGCACAACACACTGTAACTAAAAATCCCAAACTATTAAGTCTAGCACATTTCTGGTGGTATAAGACAATAGCAGAAGTGAGCTGGCATACCCTGAAAGCCTCCCTTGACAGCCTTCTGCTCGCCGCCTTCAACGAACGCCTGATGATACTGCACCTGGTTCAGCATGCCGTGAAAACCGAGAACGGCTGTGAAACCAACAACAACTGACAGTTATAAACGGCAAACAGTGACCTGATGAATAATGACGGAATGGAAATCAGCAAGTTCCCACAAAGCTCCAAATATGTCAACACCAAGCACCACACACTAACAAAAACACAAGCATACAAAGAAACCAGACATCAGGCTACCAAACACAAATATGTCAGTAATCAGTATTCAGTAATCAGTAATGTAGATAAATGAATGCAGGCACAAAGTCCCTCTATATCCGTATCACGATATAAAAGATTCTACTAATAATCTAATGACTTCTTCAACAAACTCTCCGGTTCCAGTTAATTAGGCGGTCCAATTATACGTAACTTCTTGTTGCACAGAAAGTCTATCAAGCCTCACTTTAAATAAATCAATAGACTGTACATCAACTACCCAATTAGGTAAACTATTCCAGATATTCACAATACGTGCCTAGAAAAAATGTTTTCTGAAATTGTAAATGTTTGACTGTGCAATTTGAATTTGTTACCTCTAGTTACTGAAGTATTATTGTTATGTAATATAGGTGTAAC
>Ga0209454_1000696_pt1 | contig 18455 bp, 14 predicted proteins | sample WorMetHERISLAND1_2_FD_187400 | JGI IMG/M metagenome (GOLD analysis project Ga0209454, IMG submission 187400) | Marine gutless worms symbiont microbial communities from Max Planck institute for Marine Microbiology, Germany - Olavius geniculatus... | ecosystem: Host-associated > Annelida >... | reverse complement strand
GGTTTAGATCCCTCGGGTGAGGGGTCAGCCACATGGGTTTTCCATCTCCACTCGGCTCTATTCTCCACGTCCATCAGGTCGACCCACAAGTCCTCCATGTTGTACTTCACGACGTCAATTCACCGTTTTAGCGGACCGTACCTAAGTAATGATCAAGCTATTGGCATGAGTTGTCGTCGGTCTGTCTGTCAGTCTATCTGTCACAAATGTATTGCGGCTAAACGGTGCATCATAATGCCTAAGTTGCTATTAATCAATAATAGGAAGTTGCATATTGGCTTTCAAATAATATGCAAATCGTTGACCTTGGATGACCTTGAAGGGTCATAACGCAGTATGGTATGCCAATCGTGCGGTATTGTGGCTAAATGGTAAATCGTAAAGAGTTGGCAATGGTACCATCGGATAGGGCGATGGCGACTTCCTATAGGCTGTCAATAGTAACCATGTCTCTATCTGCAGCAGTTTGGCCGCAATTTTCAGTGGAAAGTTTCAAGCTATAAGTGGCCGTATCTTGGAAATGGTGAGAGAGAGAGCCATGGTCACTATTAATCACTAATAGAAACTGGCATACGCCCTTTCAGATTAGATGAAAATCATTGACCTTGGATAACCTTGAAGATCTGTACGCACTATTGTGGCTAAACGGTGTGAGATATGGCTTAGGTTGCTACTGATCACTAATAAGAAGTTGCATAATGGCTTTTAAATTACATGACAACCATTAACTTTGGATGACCTTAAAGGTCACTGACCACCAGTACGATCGATTATACTAGCGACAGCTGGGCTTCTTGTTGCCTTCCCCTGCTCTGTTGTCCATGAACGAGTGCCTCCAAAATTCGCTTGACAATCATCCTCTTCTAATCGTTGTACATGCCCAAACCACCTCAGTCCGACTGTGATAGCTTAATTACTGAAAAATGTGCTAAACAAGAAAATGAAGTTTAGCTGATCAGTCCTGTTGCCCTGCCAACAGCATGCAGGTTCTATGACAATATGTTGTTAATACAACTAAAGATGAAAAAACGTCGATAATGTGAACGCACAAGTTGGTTTACCTCAAGTGCTGCCATCTGAACAAGTTTGTTCGAGTGATAGAAGAAATCCTTAAGCACGTCGTAGACGGAAGTCTCGGAAGTGATCAGCTTCTGTACACAGTAATCACACCTTGCAACATCTCATGTTTTCCATGCCAGACAAGTGCTATCAGAGCCTAATGATACTAATTACTCTGCACTATAAACAGAACCAAGACAGTCGTAATTGTATCACATGCATCCAAAATCAACAGTCTTCTATTCTGCAATCAGCTTTGGGGCTGAGTAGTACGAAATGCAAGTGGTGAATGTAAACATTGTACCTGCATATTTGTAAACTTTCTTTTGCCATCCCAACAACACTAACAATACAATAACAAAACTCTTAGGCAGATCTATGGCTTAAGCCAACTGACTGAGTTAAAGGGTCAGCTACCACTTGCCACTTGTGCTGCATTCATCAAATAAACAGGGGGAGAACTCTTGCAATGGCAGTGCCAACACATAAACCATAAACATAAACAACCATAAACAGTATCATCTACTATAACTATCACTATTACTAATGCAGACAGTCGGACAAAATGCTATCGCAGTGATAAGCCAGTAACAGCCAGCAAAGTATAATACAACCATAGCAGAACTTGTTGATTTTTCACCTGTAGATTTTCCGGACAAAAGTGGTGGCCATACATGTCGATGGCGGACAAAAATATTGACTCGACCTGGTTGTGTCGAAGCTCATATGGTGGCTGGTAGGCAGCAAGCAGAACCTGAGACATCATTCAACACACTTGATGTTAAGTCATGGTTACATGCAGAAATGTTGCAGAATCTATTTCTCTTCAAAAATTCTAGTGACTCATGGTATAGCTGTTCGTTCACATTAATCAAACAAACTTCGGTTTAGGACAATAGACAAAACAGATATGAGCATTCAGTGTATTATTTTCTTCTTTCTAACTTTCATTTTGCACGCATCTGATGCCATTACAACAGAATTATATTTAAACTATGCGAAACAGTACATTACAATACAATTATGCAACAAAAATGAGAAGCACGAAATGTCTTCAAATAGACTCATAGGCTTGTACTATTGAGAAACATGACAGGTCTACCTGTCTGGCACGCAGTGCGACTTTGGCATTATCAGTTTTGTGCAGAACTGTCAACTCTTGAAGAATTCTCTGCACGTCATCAGTAAGACCAGGCTCACGACTGCAAAAGTCATCCTATAAGCCACAATGTAACAGCTGCAAGTTCGCACATGTGTACCAGTCAAAATTCTGACCCTCTTCAGAAGAGTTCCTATTTAAACATGCTGACTGTGGGTAAACCATTAAATCCATAACATAAATAGTGGCTGCAGAAAATCTAAACAGAGACAAATTGACAGATAAAGAAAATTTCAATAATCATACAGGCATGCCAATAAATGTAAACTGCAGTAGTCAAGCAAATAATGGCGACCTATTAACACTCCATAAAAGCTGTAGACTGTGTAAAAAAACTGGAGCAATACAGAGAAATAAGTCATCGAAATTTAACCTTCAACAACTTGTTCCTATTTTCTGGGCTGAAAGCAACTAAGCCAAAAATTTCATCAAAATATGTTTGGCGTTCATAGCTTTGAGTAATCTTATGCACAGAAAGATTAAAGCAAATGAAATGTGACCTCTTGTTCGACAAAGCTAATTAACAAATGCGTAATAACTGTGAAGTCCAATGCTCAACCAACTGACAGAATATAACTGAAAATACGAAATTACTGCAAACAAGATGAGCTTACAATCAAGGCAGTGATGAGGATGTTCTTCTTGGCAACTTGTGCATGTGAGCAGATTGCTGTAGTGACTGCAGCCATATTGTCCTTGTTCGTCTCACGCAGTGTATGCACACACTTGTCATACGAACCTACCATACGCCGCAACAACCTCCTCAACAAACTGTTCACAGTTACCAACTAATGTTCACAAAAAATGTGCAAATAAAAAGATGCGGTGCAATATTATATCTAACCCCTGCATGTGCAACAGTCAGATAATCATACTAATTTAAAATTGACTAGAAATTTGGGGTGGAGCCCAATGTGAGGCCGCCTAGCACTGCAAGTCTGAATGGTGACAAATTTAGGGGTTAAAAATCCCCTTGGAGTAACGTCTCATGGCATGAATGCAATTGCATTAGTCTACACAGCACATGCAGTGTTGACCTAAGATGGGTGAACATTAGACAAGCAACCACTGTTGTTAGTGCACTAAAGTTTGCCACATTCAAAAAGACTGAAAATGCAAAAAAGTCAGATGTTGGAGCTGTCATATTCGGCACCAGAAAAAACCCAAAAAGTAGATACCAGTACTCATAAATCCATAGCAGCAGAGCCACACACAAGCAAGAAACAGACCATGCTGAAATTGAGTTTCCACTTGCAAATATCTCCGCATCAAATCTTGCACCACACTTTTCATGTGTCCTCGGAAACCATTACGATAGCTAATAGCACACACACATACTAGACATATGCATGCCACTGTTTAAGAACTTCCAAGCAACACATAGTAACACTGCATAAACTATTTGTGCATTCACATTTATTATTCTAATATTTGCCCGGCTTGTAACAATTGGACATTAGTCTAATGTTACGCCATTAGATGATAAATCTAATAAAAATACTGCAAGCAAACATACAACATATAATATGCAACATTACCACAAAAATTACACAACCCAATCTTCCACAATAACGTAAACAAAAACTGCTGCAATAATAAAATATTCTCCTATTTATTGCAGGTATCTTGCCTTGGACTAAAGTCAAGACTAAAACTTAAAAAAAGCCACTACATCTCACAAATAAGTCACTCATTTTTCAATGATAATGGAAAAAAATTTCAGATGCAAATACTGTTACTGCTGACAAATATTTAAACTTGAACTGCTGCTGCTAAGTATTGGATAGCCTCAACGAGCAAAGAGTGACAAATTAACTAGACCAAAACAGAAGTGACTGTGACTTTATAATGCCCAATGGCTGTTTTAATTGCACATTTCCGCACTACAAGTATGTTATAAGAATGATGCGACGTAGCTAAAAGCTGCGGTAAGCAGAAGAAATGAATAATTAATTGAACCGACCGCTGAACGAGCTGGCTGATGCCCTGCGTTGTCATATAGAAAACATCGTGGTCACCACGTTTGGTCAGAGTCGCTGCATAGCTGTCCAGAATATTTCCTATCTGATATACAAAAACAACAACATCTTAGGACTCAAATATGAAACTAGACATTTGCTAAAGTATAGCAGGTTTAAAAAACCTGTTTCAAAAAAGCCCAACTTGATGCATTTTTCTCGATTAAACTTGAATTGTCTTGAGAAGCCTAATTTCATGGTTTTTGGGGCTTTTCATGGATTTTGCGTTATTATAATGTGCACTGCTCAACACTTTCAGCATTGAGAAGATATCCAACAGTTAGCAAACTCTTAGGCTAAATGGCTTTAGAACTCAACTGTAATAACACGTTTCATTATTAGTGAAACTATAATTAGGTTTTTGGTGGGTTCACCCGATAAAACCCACTGTTTTGGGGTATGTGCCTGGGTGTCTCAATCCCGAAACGTGCCTATCTAAAATTTAAGAAACAAAACAGCAAAAATGTGACACAAAATCTGTGAAAGTACAGCAAACAGTAGTAATAATACATACATTTGCAAAGTTTTCTGGTACGGCATCGAATTTTTCTATTTCACAAAAAGAGAAAGCAGCTTACAGAAGCTTACTAAAAGGCTACCTGTTGGCTGGGGAACTGGCAGAGGACGGACGTAATGTTGCCGGCATAGGCCACCATTAGTTTGCGGACAGCCATCTCGACCTCGGCCGGGATACGCCCAGATATCATTGACACCAGCTCCTACAGGCCAACACCAGCATAACTGAAATGAACGCACACTTTCAACGTATTGTTAACCTGCAATCCAACCTGGCTTAGTGGATTAATTTTCAAAAACATGCGTAAACTGATTACATTTCAGCCAGCATGTTGCAAATCATTAAAGGCGATAATTTGTCTTCTTGAGAACATTTATAGACAGCCAGTGATGAAAACGGCATATCAAGGCTGCAATAAATGTTGAATAAAGCATACCCCGATACACAATGATGGATCAAGATACCAAGGTCCACTGCATGGAAGTATGTCACTTTGTAACACTGTGTCATGCCAAAGCTTTGAAACCAGTGAAGACAACATACCACTTCTTCCTCAAGTGTAGCATTAGCCGTTGCCAATACTCTTAACACAAAGGGATTGCCAGGCTGAGTTGACCTGGGTGGCTACGCTGAGTACCAATATGGTATAATTGCAAATAATCGCCTATGTCAGTATTAACCAACTGGTGCCCAACGACGTTACTACTAAGCCAAACCACAACCACAGCACCAGTGCGCTGTTCACCTGCAGTTCAAAAAGAGGCAGCGCAGGATCACGCAGGCATTTCATGAGAACATCAACAGTGGCGTGGAGATGGTCCTTGAAGTACGGGTCCGGCAGACAATAGCCATCCAGGATGTGTTCCAACGTCAGCTTTGTGTTGACAAACACCTGGTGAAGTTTATCGCCGTGATTGCTCGAGTTATCAGTCTTTGGAAGCTCACCGGAAAACACTTCCACCTACAGCAGACAGAACAGAACCAAACCATATTTACTCCAGCGCTCAATTAATCTTAATACTCTGTGAACTATGATGGCACCCTTTTTATTCTGGGAATAACTTGGCCAAAAGTTGACCAAACTTCACAATGTTTGGCAGAAATGTAGAGCGAGAAAATTTGCAACATATTACATTATGTTACGTTGCTCACCAACAGTAACGAATAGTTACTTTATCGCCGGAAAACGAAGTGCCATTTAATTATGCACGTATATGTGAAATTGTGAATCTGTTCCATTACCGGCAGCCATAATGTTAATGATAAAAACGTATGGGCTGAACAAAATCATTCAAATCTGCAATGCCTACATAACACAGCATTCAGAAACTTGTTGACAGATAGGACAAATGTGTGAACAAACTCGGATTATATGTTGAAAAATGAAACAGTAAAGTCTAACATTTGAAGAAGTCACATTAACTTGTTAAGTTTATTCATTTTTCTCACTCCTATGCTGTTTGTCAATTGTGAGAGAAAATCATACGCAAACAGACTGTGTTACATTAACACATGATGTCACAATAAAAATGTGGTCATCAAAAAATGTTCAGAAGTAAATTCCCTACAACACATATATTTCAGATTTTTCTTATTTTAAGCAGTAATGGAATGGCACCGTTTTGTGAACTTATTTATCAAACAACGCTCGTAATAACCGACAGACTCACCCGCTGAACACGTGAGGGATCGTCCAGATGTAGCCTGGCAATGACACAGCCTGCATCTAGAGTAGCTCCCGGCCGCTTCATATAGTGAACACTGGTCGCCAGCACAAACAGACAATCAACCATGACATTTTACTATCTTGCACACCTAATGCTTCATTCAGTGAACACTTTCAACAATCAAATTTCTCTGTTCACATCTCTATAAAGCTGTGTATTTCAGTGATCAACACTTCTGACTGGACAAGCACGTAGAGACAGCCTCAGATAAAACGAAGACACTTTAACTGGGTCTCGGTGCCTTTGTGAGAGGTGTTAGCTGAACTATTAAACAAAAGAATGCATTTATCTCAAACATATATCACTTTTAATTCTTACACGAAATTACAAATAGATCGATCAGAATTTTGTATAGTTTGCATATATAATATGTCGATTTGAGCTTCATAAATATATGAAATTGATGTGTGATTTCAAACAAAATGTGGCATTACGTTATGTTATGCGAAATATTCTAACCTATCAGTGCCCGCAGTGACGTCATGGCCCTAGCCCATATAGATCATGAATATTAATGGCCTAGCCGATAATGCCATCATTCTAGGCTAGGCCCTTAATATTCATGATGTCTATAGGCTAAACTCATGACGTCATCCTGGATCATCATGGCAGCGTGTTTTCTACGTCGTTTTCGTAGATCGTCGACTTCAAAGGTAAATTTTTCCATGTTGACAAAACGCTGGGCGCCGATATTACCGTCAAAGTTATCAGAAAATTCTGCACTTTCAGGAAAATGGATAAAATGTATATGTTAATTTTGGTGTCCACGGACCTTTAACACCAGCCAGACAGGCAAGTACTCGATTTACCTACCACAAAGGGATAGTAGACTGAGTTGATGTAGAAAAAGTATACAGACAGAGCTCACCATCCACTCTCAGTGACGTGCAATTCCATCACCATCTTCATAACCTCAATCTCAGCATAGACGTCACCGGCAAACACGTGACCCCCGTCTTCCACGCAATAGTTCACCAGCTTACCGGCTGAAGTAGTCCTGCACAGAGAGCACAGAGCAACGAGTCATTTTTTCAGTTCATAACTCATTCAAAACACATTAATATAGCATAATGTGATGCAAAGTCCAATCAAATCAAAGGCGCATAAAAACACGATAAAAGTAAACAGTACGCAACAATAAAAACAAAACCTGAAGCTGACAGGTGCCCTGCAAACCCGTGTAGCGTATAATAAAATCATGTTCATTGAAATAAGAAGTTCCATTAGACATGCTTGCTCGTTACGCATCCATGTCAGAAAGGGAAGCATGTACTGTCAGCTTAGTGCCTATAGTGACTTTAAGACGTCACAAAGCCTGTGGCTCAAAAATGTTGTGCTCCACTGATGAAACAGAACAGCCACGCTGCGGTGTGGGTATTGAGTAGTGTTGTACCTAAGAGCGGTGGGGTCATTTTCCTTCTCAAAGATACACGTCTTGTTTCCAATGACGATGCGGTAGCTGTTGACTTCCTCTCTCATGTAAGTTGTGTAGCTGGAGCCGTCAATTGATACCAGCAGACCTCCATCACTCAGCCTTCACAATACATGCACACAACCCATTTACATTCTCAGAGACACATCGATGCCAACTACTGGCTTTCGTTCAGCTAGGTTGACTACTAAACCCCAAAAAATCATTAAATTACAACCTTTATAAAACATGTTTTATGGTAAATACAAAACGTCTACAGTATATTTGTTAATTACAGCTATGCAATACTGCACATCGTGATCACCAGTAGTACCTTAGCTTTTGTTTAACGAACTAACTGATTCAAAAGTTCCTACAAAAGCAAACATCAAGTTAAATTTACAGCCAAATCAGCATTGGAGCACTGAAAGATGAATATACTATACACTGCATCGATATCAATCATCAGATAAATAAATAACTAAAAAAAGCAAAACAAAACATGCAGAAGTTATGCACCTGTGAGCCTCAACCTCAACTGCAGAACTGTTTGTACAGATAAAGTATCCAATTGGACTTGACTTTGTGACCTAAAATTACAACAATTTCAAACTAGCTGCATCTTCACCAAATGAGAACAAGAAAAGCCCAGCTAACGCAAAAAGAAACGCACGACAGCGATGCATGTCTGAAGGCCTGGTGCAAACAAAATCTAAGTTCACAACGATGTTTCATTTAGACTCGACAGTGGATGACACCTAGCGCCATATCCAGTGCATGAATTTTAGTATTAGCTGAAAATCGCAAATTTTTCCTAACCCCTGTCATTTAGCACCCTCGCCTGGGGCGACCCCTTTCAAATTTATGAAAAAGCTTTACAGACTGTAAAACTAAAGTGTTCCAGGCAGCAGACGGTGAAGTAATGGTGATCCTAGCTTGCAACGTTTTGGACTGATCCACCCGTGCGTCAGACGGACAGATAGACGGACAAAATTGCGCTGGCTAAGACGCACTGCAGCAGTAGCTGCTGTCATGCGTAAAAACACAAACTACAAAAACTGAAACAACTCGTTTATAATAAACACAGTAAAAGTCCAAGAGGCAATTTCACACAAAACATAATTCATTCAAAACCAAACGAAAAATCATCAGATTCAGAATATTATTTGATTATACTTCTGTTGAACCTGCCAGTTTTTTCCTGAATTTCTCAGTGTTAGACCAAGTTCATGAAATTAAACAACATGAATTATTTTGGAGCATTTATTCCCACTGGTAAATGCCATCCAAAAAACAAAGCAAAGTATTAAAACTTGAAGCATACCGTGATGACGTATTTGTATGCTTCATGAATCAGCTCCACAACAACTGAATTCTTCAGGGAACTTGCTGGCAAAACCTGCCCCCTACAATGCAACAATTACAGCTGGAATTATTAGTTACTGTCAAGGCACAAGGCCACAAAACATTTCAGGCCAATGCCACACACATTCATTTAGATTTTTACACATAATTAATTTCACACTGACTGTTAGCATAAAATAAAAAGTTAGAAACATGCTTTATTTGTTAAATTTCTTTAAATGGTACTGAACGCAAACACTATTTCAGTAATAAACAGAAAAATTTGAGCTAATGCTCACAAGACGAGCGAAAGCCAATAACAGCTCCTGTTCGCAAACTGTCAGTCTATCTCCAGCCATTTTGTCGCTACTTTTATGGGGTACTGCTATTTGATGCCCTCATGCGCAGGTTTCCTTGAACCTAAAAAATTGAGACTTGGACGGTCGAAATCTACCTTCAGTGCTGAAAATTTCTTACTCAGCCTGTCCTTGTCTGTCTCAATTGATTTCGGCGCACTTCAATCTTGAAATGTGTTTCGCAGCCCAAAATCACCAAAAAATCCATAAAAACCCCTATTTTAGTGTTCAAGGTCATCCAAGGTCATTGAATTTGGTGGCAATCAAAAGCCAATGTACGACTTCCTATTAGTGATTAATAGTAACCTGGACCTTATCTCGCACTGTTATTGACATAAAGCGACTTACTGGCTAAAAATCACAAATTTTGCCCACCCACCTCTCATTTAGTGCCATCATTCAAGGTGACCCCTTAAAATTTATAGAAAAGCTTTACGGTTCCTGAAACTAGACTCTTCCAGGTAGCCGATGGTGAAGATTTGGTGATCCTTGCACCGTTTTTGACTGATCCATGTGACGGAGAGACGGAGAAAAGGACAAACAGACGGACGGACAGAATTGCGATAACTATGACGCGCTAAAAACAGTAGCTGCATTCGCGCGTAAAAAACTGCTAGAAATTTAGCAAAAGCCTTGAACATACCGCTCAAGCGTACTCTGGAAGTTCTGAAAACTGCCGAGTATCATCTGATCAGCGACATGCAGTGAGCCACACATGACTGCCAACATTATGTCAGGCTTCTCCGCCTACAGATTTCAACACATACACAATCTGACTCGTGCAAGTGGCTGCACATTACCCACATTCAAGCAGATAAATATGAGAGTAAATTAATTAATTTATAAACTGATAATGTGCCAAAATCAACATACTGAATATGAAGTGCCGAGATAGTCACTCGCGGGCAACAGAGAAGATAGACGGAAAATAAAATGTCTTCAAAGGCATGTCAAAAAAGTCATTAGAGATCCATGCTGGTCTATCTACTTGGAACACTCTTCATCGAAAGCAAGTAAGGAATTGTTCGGACCTGAACTTTCTCGGCAATAAGGTGATCAAGCCATGCAGTGTCACAGCAGTTGTGCTGGAAGCTGTCTGTCTCCAGCAGCTTGGTCATGAACTCCACGGTCGTACGAAAGTCACCACGAATTGACAGCTCCTTCAGTGCGACCACCATGTTCCTTCAAAGACAGTCATAATCACATTATGTCTACAGTATGTCCCATTTGCCACTATGTCAATACAACAGCAACAGCTCAAATGTAAAAACACTGACTACTGCGTCACAAAGTGTAAAGAGCAAAATGACAAAAGACAGAAATCATCATGGCCATCATCATCACCGTCATTCTCAGCATCAGCACCACCATTTCATAGTTAAAGCAACAAGTTATCAAGTGAGCAACGCTGATTCAATCATCATGACCAGTATCACTTGCCTAAATAAAATTGGAAAATCAAAACAAACACAATACAACCAATTGTGCAAGAAAGTCAGGCTGCTCTAATACAGACAAGCAACTAGATAATGGTTACAACTCTGCCGACTATTATGCCTCCACCAAAAAGTGCATTTTGGGACATATTTGACCCTAATATGACCTGACCCTTGCTCTTTTGACTACAAAATTTGAAGCGTTCATCCTTGCCCCACTTGGTGAAAGTTTGGTCAAATTCCGTCAACAAATACCCAAGATATCTTGAGCACTAGCAATGTCTGTATGGGACTCATGTACGCACGGACTCATGAACACTGGAAACATAATATTGGCGAAGGCATAAAAATGCAGTAAAATTGTTACAAGGACGCCAAGAGACATACTCGCGAGCTGACTCTCGATCTTCTCCCCATGAAAAGCAATGACCAAACTGAGAGTCTGCGAACTCGTGTAGCCCGCCAGATGCCGATACGCTGAAGTAGCCCCACACATTCTTGCTGCTGCGGAAATTTAGCTCCTGCACTGTTCCCGAGCTCGGCTTAAAGCCCTGCAAACCAACATTCACTCTCTTATCCACAAAATTCTGCATAATATTTGGTATATCTTAGTGTCAACCTGGCTGCTATGATCACAGTAATGAATCAGTACACTTATTTTTAAATATAATGGTATCTCATTTCAGTAACAATGTTTAATTTCTTTTTGTACTAAACCGAGCCATCTACCAGACATTGCAACATAATCGAAAATACATTAAGTTAACACTATTTAGACATTAGTCATTCAAATAAAAGCATTTAAATTCCAAAAAGTAGATCTTCTTACACAGTGCTGTAAAAATGTACTGAAGGTTGCAAGTCAAAAAATCTATTCTACTGCTGACCCTGCAAGAAATGGCTGCATGCAAAGATGAAAGAAGAAACCTCATCCGGGTTTTCACTGGTGATCCTTGTAGCAATTACGTGTCCTTTAGGCAGTGGCTTGTTGCGTGGTCTGATAAAATCAATGACACTATCAGCCCAAGGCTCCTCACCATATAGCACTCGAATGTCTTTGATACGATGCAGAGGTATACCCATTGCTACCTGTAGAGTTAACAATACATGTAGAATAACAAGAAATTTAAGCTAATGCTCACAAAACGCACGAAAGCCTATCACAGTTCCTATTCGCAAACTATCTCTAGCCATTTTGTCGCAGTTCATTCTTGGAGTGTGCGCTGCAACCGAAGATTGCAAAAATCAATAAAACCCCTTATTTTGGACGTTCAGGGTTTTTCAAAGTCATCGATCTTGATACAACTAAAAAGCTCATCACTAATGCTTGTTGTGATAGGCAACATGCCCATGGTGATCAGCAACTGTTTTCACGAAAAACTGGCCAACAACAGTAAAATAACGACTTTTACGGGGAGTACTGCTCTTTGATGTCCTTGTGTGCAGGTTTCCTTGAACCTGAAAAATCAAGACCTGGACCGTTGAAATCTACGCTTAAAGCTGGAAATTTCATCCATGTCTATCCCAATTGATTTCGGCGCAGTTCTCTCTTGAAATGTGTCTTGCAGTCTGAAAGTGCCAAAAAAATCCATTAAAACCCCCTATTTTAACGTTCAGACTCATCCAAGGACATTGAATTTGGCGCCAATCAAGAGCCAGTGTATGACTTCCTATTAGTGATTAATAGTAGCCTAAACCCTACCTCGCACCGTTTCTGAGATACATCGACTTATTGGCTGAAAATCACGAATTTTTCCTACCCCCCACTCATTTAGCGCCCTCATTCGGCATGATCCTTTTTGAATTTATGGAAAAGCTTTACGGTTCCTAAAACTAGAGTCGATGGTGAAAATTTGGTGATTCTAGCTTGCACCGTTTTTGACTGATCCACCTGTGTGACAGACAGATGGACGGACAGACAGAATTGTGATGGCTAAGACGCACGTAAGCAGTAGCTGCTTTCTCATGTAACAAAATTATTGTTATGAAGTCCAGCACTACCCCACATAATGCCTTACCTATCACTTACCTAACTTGTAATGTAAATCTAGGCTAAAAACAATTCTCTTCTCACTAGCAAACAGATGATAAAACTTGACTAGATCTGGCAGCAGCCAGCATCTCTAAGTCGCAACACAATGACACTATAAAAATAGAACTATTATTATTACCGACCAAGTGTTATCACTGTAAAGTAAAAAAAACTGTGCTCTATGACGGGAACAAGAACAGCTAAATTCTGAAGACACTCTTCACTAAGTCGGGATCGCTTGTTTAATAACTTGTTGCCATAATGACACAATAGTAAGTGACAAATGTGAATTTGACACCAATGTCATCAATGAAGGGACTCGTGAGTTTCCTCAAAATAACAATAAAATAAAGATAAACTTGCACACATTAACAATGCACACACTGGTAAAAACAAATTTTTTTGCAAACAGAGCAGATTACTAGTACCAGTGTTTAAACAGTAAATGGCATAAATTAGCCTCATCCGACAGACCTGGAGCTGTGCAGCTGGCAGATTGACGTCTGCAACCATCTCGGTGCATGGATGTTCCACCTGGAGACGTGGATTCAGCTCCAGGAAATGGAATGTCTCATCATCTTCATCATACAAGTATTCCAACGTACCGGCGCTGACGTATCCAACCATTCGTGCCAGCTGCACTGCCGCCTACGCATAAAAATTAAAGGGTTAACAACTGTCTACAGCTCCTAAACGTAACCCATCATACAGCATTACAGCTACAGAGCATCACCTATTTACCACACAACACAAATGAAAGTGCCTTGTGTCAACCCCAGGTAGGCAGGCAGGCAGGCCAGCACTCAATTTACCTACCCTGTAAGGATGGAAGGCTGAGTTGACCTTGGTGTTGGTTATATACTGGAATGGTTAAGATGTCCAGACATCCACGCATCCAAGTAATAAAAATTTGATAGCAACCCAACCAGAAATCAAACCCACAACCTCTTGATCATAAGTCCAACGTCTTAACCATTATGCTACCAAACCAGCATTCAGCTTAAGCGGATGTCAGACGAACGACAAAGTCGCGGACTTTTGTGGACATGATTTAGTTGCCCGACAAAATCTGCCGACAAAATTGGTGAACCATGACACACGGCCAATATTTTCATCTGCTACTTCGTATGATATCAGCTAGCACAACAGCAGAATGCAGATCGCAAAATGATACTTACATCACTTTTTTCTGCATCTAATGAACAAAAATCAATATCAAGCACAATAGATAACAAAAAATAAATATTCGTCTTCCATTGTAAACAATCACCATGGCAGCATAAACAAAATTTGTTGACAGATCTACAAAAAGTTGGCCAACAAAATCGTCAAAAATAGAACATGTTCTATCTTGGCCAACAAAATTGTCAAATTTCTGTCGGGCGATTTTGTTGGCAGATAAAATCGACCAACTCTGTCGTTTGTCTGACATCACCTTTACTGTATCACATGCCAGCTAGATGATGCACTGTGTCCAAATAACAAAATTCATCTCAATTTGCCAACTAATGTGACACAATGAGAATATTTTTCATGATTTTTTTGGTCAAACAGGTAACCATCCAACTTATGCGCAAGTTCTAGTCAAACAAAATCAAGTCGTTGCCTGAGAACTGTACTCTTTGCCAATGTTCTGTGGTAAAGTCAAGCCCGTAGATTAGGGGTTTCAAATCTTTTGACCAAATCCTCAATCAGCTGCAAACATTGCATAAACACAAGCAAAAAAAAACATCACTACTAGATACAATTTTCGAGCTCAAAACGCACAAAAATGTGTTTGTGGCCGTGGCTTTGCCCTTGGCTCCAATGGGGGAAGGGGGGTTACAAGTTACAGTACTGCCCAGATACCCTAGTTGGATCAATGGAGAGCCATGAACTGAGGTGGAAAAGTCTGTCTGTCGGCCTGGAACTCCACCTGTTCCATCTTTTCTTGAACTTCACGCCGAGCGATGGTGATTGGCGCCTCCTCCACAATCTTCTGATGTCGTCTCTGTATGGAGCAATCTCGGCCAAACAATGAGATGGCGTTACCGTACTTGTCAGCAAGCAGCTGCACCTCCAAGTGACGTGCCTTCTTCGCCAGTTTCATTATGAAAATTGGTGAACCCGGAACTTCTGTCTGAACCTGACACGAACCAAACCAGTGCACACATGGCATACACATTTGAAGTGAGACAGGACAAAAATAATTAAAATACTGTTTCATAAAAATATAAAACTGGAAATACAGATTAAGTAACTGATAAACTGACAAAAAAACAACCCTATAAAATAATGTACATTCTATACAAAAACTCAGAAATGTCTAATCATAACTTTCACTAAAAGATGCACATATCTAACGTGCCAAGTGCTGGTATTAAAGCTGAAAATGCAACAAATAAATCTTATCCAAGAAAGATAAAACATCTCGTTGTACCATCTAGATTTGGCTACAATGTCCGAAGTTAAAAAAATATATTACGCGGTTACTTTTCCAAAAAATGAAAATTGCACTACAATATCAGATTACCTTCAACAGAAAACCAGACTGCCATCAATTTACATGAAAACTACATATCACAAGGTAAAATGTGCAGCTATTTCTTAAAACCACAAAAATAATGGATGCCTCCACCTTTATCTACACACCCCGAAGTGATCCCACATATCATGTTCGCAGCAAACATCTTAAACGGACATGAAGCAGTGAAGCCATGATTTAAAATGTTGCACAAATCTTGAAAGAAATTTTAGACGAATTAAGTGCTGTTCAAAAATGGATGGATATGAACATGGACCAAGGTTTCACATAACATAAAATATACTGCAATGGTGCTTTTTACATGTGACCATGGCCAATTTTCAAGCAGTTTGTAATTTTGCTCAAACACTTGTAAGATATGTGCGACATCATTATTTTGAACAAAACCATGATTTGAAGGACAGAGAACTCAGAAAGTTGAACCTGGCGAAACAGGTTGGGAAAATCATCGACGGACGTGGCTTTGCGGATTCCTTTTCCTCCGCCGCCCTCGGATGCTTTTATCATCACCGGAAAACCAATCTTCTGTGCTGCCCTGAGTCCCTCGTCGACATCTCGTATACATCCTTTCTCAAAAATTTCGTACGGAATCATAAACTTTGACGACTTTGTGTCCACCTCGCTCCAGTTCATTGTCAAACCTAGCCAGTCAACACAAAGTTACTACTACTTCCCATTTCAAATGCTATTTAACCAGCCATTTTTTGCACAGGTATTCCAGGTTAAATTGATCTTAAACAAGCAACCTTGGAATAATTGTTGTCTTATCAAAATTGCGCTGGAATAAAAGTTATGGCAATCATAAAATATGCCTTTTTCCTTACTGCATGCATACTTATTGGTAAGTAACATGTACTACTGCACTCCACTGTTTCATATTCGGCCAATTTTTCCACATTCACTCCTTAAAAACTCGCAAATACACTACTAAGATTTACTGGAGCAAAACTTTTTACAGACAAGATGCCTTTCTTATTACATAACCTATAGCATTAACATTCTTAGTATGGACTGTACGGTATTGAACCTGAGCCGCTCCAAGGTAAGGTAGGAACACCGGCGGTCTGAGCTACGATGGATGATGCAATCTTGTCACCAAGTGCCCACATAGCATGCTCCGGCGGACCTAGAGACCAGCACAGCAACCACTCACCCACTGAAGCAATCAGCAGCCATCACACATATACAGCTAGTAGTGCCTGAACACTGGAGAGCACTGCAGAAAAACCACAAGAAAATTGCTTTTTACTGACTGCAGATCAAAGCGATCACTATAGCTTGAGCTTTTATGGTGATCTGCAATGCCACAGACTTAAGCACGTAGCGTAGCTAGAAGAGTCTGATGGCTTTGAACCTTCTTCGCTCAGCCAAAACCAGAAAAATTGCATAAAAATAGCCTTACGTAGCCAAAACAGCAACTGCTGGACTGGCTACGGCCCTGAGACTGTTGTTGTTGTTGTTGTTGTTGTGGTAGCCCGCCCTCCAGACCCGCGGGCCTCGACTGGTCCACAGCCGAAAACCCAATAGTGGGATATAGAGGAGGGAGAGTGTCAATGAACTTTGCAACCACATCGTTTGGATGCAGCTGTCAGATCCACCTCTTGAAGGCTCCGTCTTGAGATCCGGCCCTGAGACTGATCTGCATAAGCAATTTCTGGGATATGCGGTTGATCTGTTATCACAAAATAAGCAATTTCTGTTGATCTGCAGTGATGTGCAGCACGTAGGCAGGCCAAACTAAAAGAAAACGTAAATTACAGCACAGTAGCCACTTAATGAGTTGTCACACATAGAACCAAAAGAGCCACAACACAGCACAATATCACTTAAGCTGCTGTCACACAAACTAAGGCACTTCATATCCTTGCAATTGTTCTGTTTTTATACCAAGCTCAAATCACAGATGCAAAAATCTCCAGTACAAACCTATAAAAACAATGCCATTCTTGTGTAGCAGTTCAGGTAGCTTGGGGTTCTCTGAGGCATGTCCCCAACCAGCCCAGACCGCCTGCACTTTGGTCCGCTTCGCAATGTCCAGGATCAGCTGCACATTAGCATAGTTGTTGTTATTGGTCCCTCCTGGCACTGGCACGTACTGATTGGCCAGCCGAATATACTCTGCAACCAATCACAAACAGTCTTCCATAACAATGTAAAATAAGAGAGGCTTTTTATAGAAATGTAGACCACAGGTAATAGAAATTTATTGATTTAATTTGACTGTCATTAAACAAAAAGGCTGTTTTCATTACCTGGCCCTGGGCAATATACACAGTGTCCAGTAAAAAAAATAGTCTACACTTTTTCCTGAATAACTTCAACAAATGTAAATCTACTTTTATAATTTTTGGCACACATTATCATAATGAAAAGCTTTACTAAAAAACATCTAAAACTTATCTTCAAAATTTACTTCCTACTGAGTATAGCTAATGTAATCGTGACGTTATGAATAATGCAATTTTCGGAAAAGATAACGTCTAAATGAGCTTCTGCAATAAGAAAACAGGAAAACTACTAAAAGAAAAGTGCAGTAAAAAGCTTGAGACATTGTTGGCATAAAATAAGTTACTTTTTATCAAAAATTTAAAACCCAATCTTGTGATTTTCGCCATTAAGTGTGGCTGTCACGTGCACAATGCGAATGTCATTGTACAGCAGCCGTTATCAGCGAGCAGCGTCATTTTTGTGGCATGCGTTAGCGTTGCGGTAGTGTACATTTGCAAAAAGTTGTTGACTCAAAAGTTGGTTTTAAATAGCAAGTTGTGTCACTGTTCCTGACAAGTAAGGCAACTACAGGCAAAAAAAGACTATTTTTTCTGCATTTCTGTTTATTTGGTATAGAGTAAAGTAAGAGTATGAAGAGTGTTTT
>Ga0209454_1000690_pt1 | contig 18533 bp, 11 predicted proteins | sample WorMetHERISLAND1_2_FD_187400 | JGI IMG/M metagenome (GOLD analysis project Ga0209454, IMG submission 187400) | Marine gutless worms symbiont microbial communities from Max Planck institute for Marine Microbiology, Germany - Olavius geniculatus... | ecosystem: Host-associated > Annelida >... | reverse complement strand
GTCTACTACAGACCACGTACGGTGCTAAATTTCGCGCCGATCGGCCGTCGGAAGTCGAACATACCGTGGCGAAACAAAAAAAAGAATCTGCGGTAAAACATAAAAGTACGCTGCGCAAGCTATTGCTTTCGTGCGGACTAATAACAGCAAACCGCCAGTCTGCAGAATGATCTTCAGCTTATTAATTGCTGCTGCCACCGGCCTTCAGGCAGTTGCTATAACTGACCAGTTGACATTGAAGCAACGTCGTGCGGTCAGCCGATGGGTAATTGCATGGTCTCAAAATAAATGTTATAATGAAGCTGTGATATGAGCTGGTGGTGGTACGTGATAGCTGTCATCAGCTAGCAACTACGCTAAAGCAGATTATTTTTTTTTCCGGCGCTGCAGTGTTGTTATTATAGCCTAGCTGTAAAAATACGATGCTGAATAGTCGTGTACATGCATTGCTCTAGATTATCACTTGTTTTTTTTAATTTGCCCACAGTTATAGGTGGCTTGGTGGCTTAGCGGTTAGCGCGTTGGATACGAGAACGAAAGGTCCACAGTTCAATGCCCAGCCGATGCAGTACCAAGTAACAACTCTGGGCAAGTTGTTCACACCTATGCCTTTATAGGTGCAAGTGGTCTAGTGGCTAGTGTCGAATAGCAACTTTCAGGTTGCAGTTCAATTCTCGCTGCCGGTCATTTGCAAGCAACCTTGAGCAAGTTGCTAACCTACTGTGTGCTCAGGTCAACTCAGCCTCCTACTCTTCGTGGGATGGAAAATGAGTAGTATAGCTTACGGGCTACAAGGTGAAGGCATATTGTGGCAGATTGGGGCGGTGAAAACACTTTGGAAAATGCTAGCTGCAAACCGCGGGTCCAATTGTTCGCTTAGGCGGCCATTGGATGGCCGCATACTGCGCTGCGGTATTATTAGCTCATGCCAATCAGCTGCCACCTCCAAGATTGTAAAGCGCTTCTGGTGTTGAGTCCGTCTCGTGTAAGAAGTGCTATAGCAAGTGCTGGACTTTACTTTTACCTTTTCTACAAAGCTATACCAATGCAATCTTGTGGGCCAATTTTCACCCACACCATGGGCGGGCTATGCCATCGTTCGTTGTCCGTCCATCTGTCCGTCTCGTGTGACGTTTATACGTAACGCTGATCATACGTCGTGTCTAAAAAAGCAAAATTGTTTTGCCAGAAGTCTCAGAACTTTGTCAAATTTCTGCCAACCTTGATAACATTTGGCACAACGATAGCCAAGACAATAAAATTACCGGTATGTGAAGTGCACTAATTTTCCGCCTAACCTAATTTGTGTCAATGCACTACTGTTTTAGGCCTAAACAAAAAACATAGACGTTCTAAATTGTTACATTATGCTGTCATTGCTATTAGTATCAGATTGCTAATTTTCATCATCATTTCAGTTTTTCTCGTAAATTCCCCCAAATATTTTCCAGCCTAAAAAATTGTATTTTGGGGAGAAAATTTCTTGGCAGGCGAAAATTTAGGAGTGACTGTAGTATCAGTAGACTACATCTTCAGTCTGTTCGTATGATCACTGCAGTGTGAGCTTTGATCATGACATTGTATTCTAGTGCACTGTTACAGAGCCATATGTGCGTGGTTTCGCTACAACAGTCCTTGTGATAAATTGCAATCGATATAAGTGACAAAAATGCGTTTTGGCCTTGCTGAGGTACGAAGCTACGAGCGTTAGGGTGTTTACACAATCCAGCAAACGTCCAGCATTAGCACGTGTATTTTGAATACATTTGCTGGAAGTTTGCTAGACGTTTGCTAGATCGTGTAAACACCCCATAAGGCGCCGAGCCTCGGCCTTTGAGTGACAGCCTGCTCGGCAGGTGTCATAGCTGGTGAGTCATCGCAAGACCACCAGCGTCGCTGCACATTTTTCTCACTGCACCATACACGAAGTTCGTTAAATCTATAAAACTCATTCTTGACTAAGTCATAACAACTGTTGCAGGCACTCTGGCAGTTTTGAAATTTAGCCCGCCAGAGTTCATTTCCATGTACTTTACTAGGCTATGTTCAATACACCGTATACGGAGCTGCATTCAAAGGATTTACAAGGATTTCCTGAGATAGGCGTTTAAGTACGATATAACGGTAATCTTGCACAATCTACGTCACGTAAATACAGAGTGACCCATGAAAACATTTGTTTTTAATTGTGAGCGAAAGAAAAACGACTGATGCATGCAGCAACTGAAGTTCTGCAAATGACACCGGAAGTGAAAAGTCCAAGTCTACTACATAGCATGGAATTTAACGGTGAAAGAATTGTCTTAACTGTTACTGCACGGCTGTCACAAAACGTGTCGTCGTTTTCATGAGCCTCGATGTAGGCTATCTAATTCGTTGAATCCATCGCAGCGGTCATCCCGGCCCGCCTGGCAGCTAGAGCCGGCTTAGCCAGCAGCAGCAGCAGCAGCAGCAGCGTGGACAGCAGCCAGGGTAGTCGATGACGTCAGCCGTTACGCAAGAGCTGACCCATTTTTCACGACCTACTTACAGGCTGGACTGTCAACAAAAAGCGAGAGCTGGCCAGGCTACCAGCGAAGATTTTCGACGGAGATGCAAGACGTTCGCGGCGCAAATTCTCGATGTTTTCGGCGAGTTCAATTTGCAGACGGTGAATCAGCCGGCGCAAGATGAGTATGTTTTACTGCAGCTGCACTGTGCTTGCTGCGGCTGCGTTAGTGTATAGCTAAGCGTAGTACCGGCTGCATCCCTTGCCTTGGCCAGCAGCTAGGCCAAAACATAGCGTCCTTATCACTAAGGTCACCACCAGCTGTAGCGTGCGATGGTTGTGTCGAGCAGTCGACGAGTGCATAGAGCAGGTTTGTTTGCCAGTTGATGGACATTGTGTAGGTCATTCGCTGCTGTTTGCGTCTGGTTGATCAAAACGTTGCAATCAGGTGATTTTTTGCTGCATTCGGATTTGCCAGTTGCTGCTGATGTTTCTATTTCATTTTATCAAGTGACGTAAAAAGTAATAAATACAGGGCCGGATTCAACCGCGATTGGGCGCTATTCGTTAAATGTGTGGGGCCCTTGCATAAATTTTCTGTTTGAGCAAAGCAACATCGTATGTTTTACATGTAGATCGCAATACAGCGATGCAGACCCGGGAATGAAAGTAAACTTTTAAATGCAAGCTAAACTCAACAACACGCTATAGACTAGAAGATATGTTGCATTGCTGAGCGACATTCTCTAGCTTGTGGGGCTCCTGTTCGGTCGAACATGCTGAACATGTGACATCACTGCTAATGTGTGCACTCATAGGATTTTGTGTAGGCCACACGGTCTTAAAAATTAAGGTAGATGACTAGATCTTATTCAAAAGTTCAAATTTTGGACAATTGGTTACTAGAAAGTGCAAATTCTGAACATCTGATTTCTTAGATTACATTCGACGGTATGATATTCTGTGAGACGTAATTAAAAAGCTTTCCAGTTTTGTGTCCTAGCTGTGTCACTATCAGCATTTACGTTAAGTCCTTCCCGAGCTATGAGGCCTATAGGAGGGGGGGGCGCTGATCTCCGTCTCCTCTGCCTTCAGTCAGACACCAGTTTGCACTGCAGAACTACCGACGCAGGATTAGACCTATTGCATCGCGCGATGTGACTGTTTACGACGCAGCTTTTGCTGATATTCATTGCGCCTACCCACGGAGGGATGGCCAGGCCGAGTTGATGTGAGTGGCTACTGGCTGTCCGAGATGTTTTACCCATCTGCAGACTGTCACCCATTTAAGTGCTAACCGGGCCCAGCGTTGATTAACGTCGTTGATGCCACAACGAAACCATGCCAAACTGTCACCTTTAACAGCTACTTAATTGTCTAATTGAACTGTTGATAAACAACTTGCAAAGCAAAGTCGTTTCCTAGCGACAAAGCTCATGGGCTGACACTGATCTCCGTTTCCTTACACCACCAGTTTACGCTGCTAGAAAACGGATACTGAGATAGCGCATCGCGAGGTGTGCCACGTCTCAGGTGCTCGGTGCGCTTATTCACGGGGGATGGTTAGACTGAGTTGGTTGATCGACTTTACCTTAAAGATGTAAAATAGGCCCTACTGAAAGTCAGTTATGCGGGCCGTATATGTTCTACGGCGTTAGTCACACGAGTTCATATCGTTGATCACGGTTCGTTTTTGTGACGATAGGCCTTAATTGATTTGCAGCAGTCTTGCATTCATTCGAACGGCAGGAGAAAAATATGCGGGGCGCGCATTTTTAGGTCTGTTCTGCATTACGGCTGTAGTGGGAAATGGTGGGCGTGTAGTTTAGCGGGAATGAATGACGCCCGCTGCTAAGTGTCGAATGGTGATTATTGACCATCATTCACGCAGTGAGATTCTGCGTATGATGAGTGTATCGAGTCGATCTGTTTTTGTTTACAACGTACCAATACAACGTCTGGCTGCTGCTGCTGCTGGGACAGAGTGACGTGTTTATCGGCGGCGCGGGCGGGCGGACTGGTGTCACGTGGTGCCTGGGACCGAGTCGTCAGTCTCAGATCTTGCGCGTGCGTGTTGTCTCTGATCGTATGGTAGCGTGCTCACTGCTCAGTGCTCGTCGATATCAACCCCCGCCGCTGGGTGGGTGGCGTGCGAGGGTCCTAGAGCGCGTGGGCCGACCCTGAAGTACCTCGCTGGCAATGGCCTTGACACACGGCGCTCGCCCGACGCCAGCTAGCTTGCCGTGCACTCAGTGCCACAACGGCGGCGGCGCGCTCACTCGCACGGGGTGAGTGGGCGGCGGACGCCGGCCTAGTCGACCGGTCGGCGCCGCCGCCGCCGACATGTCTGATCCAAGGACGTCTGATCTGACGCAGTTCCATTGCCGAACACGCCACGTCACGTCACGTCACGTCGTCGATAGCTGCTTGTCGATATCAAGTATTATAAAAGTGCAGTTAACGTAGCCTATCATGTTGAACTCAGCTGCGCTGACTATCTTAGCAGGCTGGTTCAGCCTAGTAGCGAGTTCTGAGTTGCAGTCCAGCTACTCGGAACATCGCGCTACTGTTGACGTCGACCTTCGGTGCTTTACTGCATGTTGCTGGAACTCAGTCACTCGCTCTGGTTCCGATGCTGATAATGTGTGGCCCAGTTTTGGGACACTGCCACGCGTGAGTCCTGGAAATAACGTCGTATAGGCTTACGGTTCATCGCGGTTAAACCTTTGTTCAATTCTCGTCCGTGTGCATTATGTTATTTTCTTTTAACCACTTGCTTATATTAACACCGTGCCATTCCACTAGCCAGCTAACGGTGCCTGTGCATGCTATTTGACAGTAATGGACTGCGGTAATCTGCATGCTTCTTCTGTGTCTGACTATGTCCAGAACAGAGCTGGTGTCATTAAACTGCAATAAAATCGAGGTTTATGCTTTATTTTGGTGCAGTCACTTTATGCTGTAGTTTGCGTTATGTTCCTCGTTTAAGTAAAACATGTATGACCTGGAATCGCTTCTTCGTAGGTCTGTACTCATTGACGTATGTGTCCGTTGATCTGCATTAAATAAATTATTATTAATTTTTTTCTTTAAAATATTCTGGTACGAGCTGAGGCATGGCGGTATTCATTTTGACGTATATTAGCGGCAGACTTCTTCGACATTGTGCAGCACACTGGCTACTTTAGGCTATATCCCGTTTTCTCGAGGAAGCATACGTGAAGCAAACATGAAGCAATCTTAGAGCACACGTCGTGCGCGTGTATTATGAATACGTTTGCTTCATGTTTGCTTCATGTATGCTTACTGGTGTAAACGGGGTATTAATCTGGCACTGGACTACTGGCTAGCCTAGCTAGTCTGATCTGCCGTCGGGTCGATATGGAACGCTGTGGCGTCGGTCTATGTTGTTGCGGCTTTTAATTGCTTGCTGTGTGGAAGATGATCGTTTGGCAGACGTTTCTAGGCCGCCTTTCAATGTTGCCGGACAATCGGTGTTTACCTGACCGACGAGGGCACAAGTGGGCCTATACAAGCGAGTCTGACGAGAACGCCTTGCCACGCGAGCTGCGTACCACGAGCTAGGATCACGAAATGTACGCCGTCGGCTTTTTGAACGACTCTGCTGCCAGGGTCTGTAAAGTTTACCGTATCCAGCAATTCGATCGAACAGGGTCACCGCGAGCAATGGCGTTAAATGGGAGAGGGCTACAAAGTGTTCCGCTTTCCTGGAACAGAATAACAGTCTGCCCGTCCCGGTCTACCTTCATCATATCACTCACACTTGCAACTTGTCTCTTTAAACGACGTCTCAAAACCAATGTCATGTCTTTTGGGCATACCTGTGCCGTTATGTAAATGCAAAATAGGCCACGCGCCACGTGTGCAAGCATGGCATGTGTAGCCTATTATGCGACTCAGCCGTACTGACTGTCATAGTACATCGTGACCTCGCCAATAGTTATTACTAGTTAATAGCCGTCACTGTGTTTGCTGTGTCATGCTGGTGTAATCATTTTATGGGTGTAATTCTCTCAATAACTGGCAAGAACTGGTGCGTGCAATAATGTATGTACTTGTCCGTGGTCGTTGACTCATGGGCTTGATGCGCAGAAATGCATGCCATGCACGTAAAGTACAAGACTTATTTGACCTAATGTTCACTGACGAGCGACAGCATCGGTGCTGCCACCTGGGCAGATGGGGGAATCATTGCACAACGTACACTGTATGAGGGATACTCAGCTTCGACGCCGCCGTACGCTTCTTGAGCGTAGGGGTCGAAATTTAAACTGTTAAAATCTGCGTTTAATGCTGAAAATTTCATATTTAGGCTGTCTTGATCTCGATCTATTTAGCGCAATTCACTCTTGAAATGTGTGTTGCAGCCTGGAATCGCAAAAAATCACTACAACCCGATATTGCGGGGGTTCAGAATCGTTCAAGGTCATGTCGGTACACTCGGAAAGCCCGTCAGCAGTGGTACCGGGTCGTGACAGACAGTAGGACAGACGGGCGGACATGCAGACTTATCTTACGACAGCTAATACGTGTAGGCCGCGCGTAAAAAGTGGAAAAGCCAAAGTTGGCGAGACCATTTCCCAGGATAGGAGCAGCGGGTATGGCGGGCGGTATAGGGGATGTTGGAGCAGAAATTTGATTTAGTCCGCTAGAATGCACTGAAACGAAAATTTATTTGTTCTATAACCGTGCATTGAATTACTGATTTGCCCAACGCTAGTGATATTAGTCGTTATCGTTGACGTAGAGTCCTTGATGGTCAGATTCAGGCCTAGAGCTAGCATGAAGCCTAGCCTACAGGCTTGTTGTGTGGTAGCTAGGTATGGCCTTGATATTCTCTATAGATTTTCTGCACGCATTGAAAACCGGCGACAGGCAGACAGTAGGATATCGTTTTAGTTTGCGTGTTGTGGTTTAATATTGAGCAGATGCCAATTGCGCTGAGCCTGGCTTTGCTTCTTGTGGCCTTAACCAACGTCGTCAGTAAGAAGACACAAGTAAGAAAATCAGCACGACGTCCCCTGCAGGGGCTTGTCGGAGCACTGGGGGCAGACGTTGGGTATGGTTGGCGTATATAGCGCCGTTGTCGATACCATGTGCCTATTAAAGGACTGACAGCAAAGCGACACAGGCTACACGGTGGCGTGATTATTAGGCCTCGATCTGACCATTACGTCCACGCGACTCCAGTGCTCTGCAGTGAATAGGCCTACCACGCAACTTAACGTGCTACGTGCGACGCCGTGTTGCCGCGATGTTTGCGTGGTGGATACGGGCGACAACTTCGCAGAGAACGTAAATCTGTCAAACGTCGTCTACTCTATGTGCGCCAGCGTGATCGAGCGCGTTTCATACAAGATACAGTCGGAAAAGTCTGGTCATCCGATCGTTTTGCTCCATGACATGTCGCGTGACTGACGAACCACACATACAGTAAACTGTTTTGTTTTGTTTCTGTCTGCGTCCTGCCTGCTGCTTGGGCGAGTAAATACATTCATCTTTTGCACTCTTTTGGCTTTCGACAATAGGCCCTTATATAGTATAGGCCCTATGGCTGTGAAATTCGTTTCTTAATACAGATTATGGCAACATATGTGGAGAAAAGAACAAAGACGACGCCAGCTTTTTGTTTTGATCTGAGTCGTCAGAGACAGCATGATCATATGCTTGGGATTGTTTCTTTGGGATAAAATTGATCGATCTTTGCCGGGTTTTAGAGCGTGCGTGGCTACTATTGATGACTGAGGTGCGGTGGCGCCGCCTGGTGTGAGTCACGCCAACAACAATCAGCGGTTACCTACGCTGACTCACGCAAACATTGTGCTACTGACTGACTGACGACTATATATTTATGACTTGCTTTCTCGTGCCCTCCGCCCACTCCCCCTACCCACATCTAATATTTGCCTCGCAACGAGGTAGAGCCACGCACTGTGTTGTCTACCTGTGCACCTGCAGGCCTATAGCACGTAACAGTTTTCTCGTTATGCTCGTTGGAATCGGCCGTATCTCTGTGAGTATGCGGAAGTTGGATGTGCAGTTTGCTCTGGTAGTTTGGTTTATGTGAGTAGAAGGATTTTTCAGCTAACAGGAAGAACTGGCACCGCAGTTGTGTGCATTTAGAGGTTTAGCACATCTGGAACAGTTTGCAACTTGGCTTGCATGCAACGGCTAGAGAAAGGCAGTATAACTGTAAGTCGAATGAAATTGTCACTGAAAATTTCAGTCAGAAAAAAATCTCAAAGTTTTCTACCCACAGTACTAGCCGACAGTGTATAGGTCTATTGATAAAGCGGATATGTGTCGGATAGTTATTTTGGGACATTTTTCTGAATGTTATTTCTCCAATTTTCCCTTAGGTAATTATTCGTTATTTTCTTGTTGTTTCGTACGGCATACAAAGTTTAGCTGGCCTTACCATGAGTTCATAGGTTTTATACTTTCTTAATTTGACTTAATTTTGTTTCTTTGTCTGTTGACAGACCGAAGCTGGCACGGTGCAGCGCCGTCATAATCTAGTGACGTAGTACCAGCTGAGTACTGATGACGTCATCACAGACTAACGGCAGCTGGTCGACGGGTGATGAGCGTCGGCAGCGTGTGACGTCAGTTGCAGACCTGCCAATGCCAGCACTGTGTCCTATATCACAGCGGGACGTCTACTGTTGCGGACAGGACCGACCCGTCATCGTTCTGGTGACGCTGCCGCAAGCACGTGGCGGTGACGACCCGCAGTCAGAAAGATTGGAACGAGACAGCAGCAGCAGCGAGGATGTGTCAACCTCAGCACAGATGGCGCAGGATCTGACGACACGCTGCGCCGTCACGGCAGAGCTTCAGTGTACGAATGACGACGATCATGATGAACGGTTACGTGCGACGGCGACGGACGTCAACGCGCGTGCGCTGTACGTAGACGCCCGTGTCCTGAGCGACCATCAGTCGACGGTCGTGAATACTTCACCTCGCTTGTCGACCAGCAGCAATCCAGTGTTCGGCAAATCCAAGTCGCCCAAGTCCTATTGGCTGCGGCGCCACTCGGACTCGGTGTTTGCCGAGGTCCGTGATGCGACGCAGTGCCGCGGAGATGACGTCGACGACACTGCGGCGTGCTCAGTGAAACATTGCAGCGGCAGCAGCAAGGAGCGAACAGTTTCCGACTCTCAGCAGTCCGCTGACGACGTCAGCGCTACAATGGCACGACGCTTTCACGCAGCAGTGGTCGGAGTGCAGCTGAGCGCCGGTGAGTCAGACGAAGTGTTCGATGACGATTCGCCTGCAGTGCATCAGACAACGCACAGTGACGTGAACACAGCACCCCCGCCAACGTACATCAACGAGCCTTCGCCGACTTACTCGCAGCCAGACGAGTCGTCGTCCTCGCTGCAGCAGGGTCGAGCCCGCCTCACCGTCGTCAGCGCGGGAAATCTGGAAGACATCAACGAAGAACGGCCGAGTCCAGATGTCAGCGTGGACGAAGACGAAAGCCGTGATGGCGACGGCGGTGCTATTGACTCGTTGATGGAGCCGGTGGAAGTGAGTGGCGTCAGCGACCAGCCGCTCAACGACGGCGTCAGGTCGATGGTGTTGAGCGGCGGCGGCGCGTCGTGGCGGTACGACGACGCGACTCACCGCGACGCTGCCGAGAACCACACGTTGAGTGAACTCGCTCGGCGGGAAGCGGCGAGCTCACGTGCTGTGACGACGTGTCGACGTGCGGCTCGCGTTGCACGCCGACCGTCAGCGGTGTCCGTGGAGCCGTCCAGTCCACATCGCACTGACCCTGCGACTTCCGGCGCCGGCGGTGGCGGAGGGAAGGTTCACCGTTGCACCGTGTGTCGACGAACGTTCTCTCGTAGCGACATGTTGGAGCGACACGCACGGCTTCACACCGGCGTGCGTCCGTACGCCTGCCGTCTGTGCACGCAGGTCTTCTCGCGATCTGATCACCTGACCACTCACCTTCGTACTCATACAGGCGAGAAACCGTACTCATGTCCACGCTGCACCTACACGGCATCCCGGCGTGACATGGTCACCCGTCATCTTCGCGTTCATCAGCCTCTGCCGGCTACTGACGCTACTGCGTCAGTCTCTGGTGTGGTCGGCCCGCCAAGGCGACGCATCTACCGCAGTCGCTACAAGGAAAGAACGACTCGTCCTGCTGCAGCTCAGAGTCTTGACGTTGATCCTCTGTCTACATCGCGTACCTCTCCACCGCAGTCTGCAGCCGATGACGCAGTCACGAGTTATGTACGCTCGACGGTTGACGACCAGCGACTGAGCGGCCTGGCGTTGACGTGGCCCAGCGCTCAGCGACAACGTGACCCGCCAACCATCATCTCTCTGCCACCGCCACCGTCACCAACAGAGTCCGCAGAGTCCGTCATACGTCGACGTCTGGAACGTTTACAGGCACCACCGCGGTGCATCGTCGCTCGCGGGTCCACCGGTAGCACGGACTCGTACAGCAGTCCGGGCTGTCTGAGTGCCAGTGATGTGTTTGAGTTTGCCGGCAGTTACAGCAGCGTCGAGGGCAGTCCAGACGTGTTCAGGTCACCGTCGTCCGCTCGCCAGTCAACCAGGTTCATCTTTCCGTACACTGCAGCGTCGGCTGCTCTGTCCATCTGCGACCCATCTGACTCGTTCTGATATTCTTGAGCCTTGTTCTCGTCTCATCGCGTTTATTGGACCGGTGGCTATGTTTATAGTCGTTATTCGCATGACTGTGGCGTAACATGTGACAGTTTGGTATGTTGCTGTAAAGTTGCAGAAAAGTGTAATCGTGTTTGTAATAATGATGCTTTTATTTCGTACTTTTGTCACTCTCAACGACTACATCCTTATCGTTGTACATTCCCAGCATAAGCACAGCATCGCCACATTTTCCGTGGATCATACAATGCTATACTGTGTATCACGTGTCACTGCTGGGGAGCTTTGAACCCGGTTAACCTATAGATTAGAACTCAAGTCGGCCGTTGTTAACAGCCGGCATGTCCCGGTACGATTCGTACATTTATCTCGTGTACTCATCTCATTGTAACTGTACGTTGAAGTGAACCGGTGAACACTGAACAGGAGATGTTGATGGTCGTATGTGGTTGTTGTGCACCTAGTTTCGTCTTGTGACTGCGATTGTCACCTGCATATACATGTTTTTATCACTGTCAGCATATCACTTGACACGTTCCGGTTACCGAGTAACGTTCAGCAATCTGTACTAATCACGGTTGTTATGTTCCTAGTGGTAATTGTTATCATCCAACTGCAGTCCAATTGCAAAGGTAGCAACTGCCGACTTCGTTGTTTGCATTGTTGTTTGTTTGCATTGTTAGTCCGCCCGGAAACGTTAGGAGCAGACTTATGTTTTACCGCAGTTTTATATGTTTTGCCACGGAATCTCCGATCTCCGCGGGCCGATCGGCGCGAAATTTTGCACCCTGGTCTGCACTAGACTGAATTTTGAAAATTAGGTCCAGAATTTCGGAAAGCCGTCATCTTCGCGTTCATCAGCCTCTGCCGGCTGCTGCGTCAGTCTCTGGTGTGGTCCTTCCCCCCCAAAAAAAATAGGGGCCAAAAACATTCAAACTTTGGCGCGATTTCGGACGACTTCAAACTTTGACGGCGAATATCTCCCGAACGCATGAAAAAAAATTAAAAAACGGACAGGTATTTGATCTACCGCAATTCCTCCCGCGTTAGCGAAAAAAGTTCGGTGAACTTTGGCCCACTAACTACGGAGATCTACGGGTGGAATCATACCCATTTAAATCGACGTTTTTGAAATATCATATTTCGGCCCCTAGAGGGTGCTGCGCCCTAAAATTTTTACATGCGCTAAAGAATGACTAAGTCTAGCTAGCGCACATCCCACCTGGGACGGGGCGTTCCCCTTACATTTCTTACAAAGGGGGGGTCAAAAATTGGTTTAAAATTCAGCGTATTAGCCGCAAGAATTTTGGAGGCAGGGGAAGTAGCATCATGAAACTTTGCCACGTTACGTGCTGCTAAGTAGGGGTGATAACGCGGGTACAACTTTTGGGAGAAACCGTCCCCTTAAAATTTCGAAGGGCGAAATCGTCCAAAATTCGGCGCGATTCGCGACAACTTTCGAATTTGAGCGCGAATATTTCTGGAACGGATAGAGATATCGACAAGCGGTAAACGGCGTTATCAACCACTATGCCTCCCGCGTTGAACAAAAAAATTGGTGAACTTTGGTCCACTAACACGCGAGATTACGCGGCTAATGTTTACCCACCCTAAGTCGACAGTGATTTTGCTAACGGGGAAATTTCAGCCCCCTGAATTCCCCCCCAATCAGATTTATACGGCGCCGGAGGGACTCACGTTAGGCTTTGCCCCAAATTTCTAGTTTTAATATTCGTTACTATAGGCCCTAATCATTTGTAGCTGGAATTTATTGCCTCTGCCGAGGGAAAGAGGTTATGCTTTCACCCGTGCATGGCGTGCATGTCTTTGTCTGTGAGATTACTCAAAAATCTACCATGAACGGGTTTGGAGGGTTGGAATCATATCTGGCAACGAAAAGTATTGGCTGACGTTTGTATAGGTTTAGCATGAAACGCAGGCCAAACATTAGTCAATACTCAATACCATTGTATTTTGGTCGTGTGTTTGTCATAATGTGGACACTGTCTATATCAGACGTTGTTTGCTGTTTATGCTAATGTTTGCAGTGTTGACAATCTATATGATTAGTATATTGTGTAAATTCGTTTTCTTCAGCAAATTGTTTCATGTGAACACTGATAGTCGTTGTTATTAACATTGATTTGATGATTGCTTGAAGACCTCCGTAGTTGCATGCTTCGCTGTTAATTCAACGTCTAGTCGACTGCAAACAATTAATCTTGTATAATTGTACATATGTGTTCTGTATATGAAGTACTTCCGTGTGTGGTAGAGGAATGTGAACGTAGTTGCCAGCGCATCTATGAAAGCTAAGTGTTGATAGAATATTGACTGAAGTCTGTTGAATAATAATAGTTTTCATTTTACTTTTGTAAGTGGGGACTCGACCAGAATATAGCTTCACGTGTTTGCAATATTTCTAGGAGGCGTTTTTCTGATCATGCTCTAGGCTACTCTTCATTTGTGGTTTATATTAATTTGGCTGGGCCGGGCTGGGCGTTAGGCCTATAACCTGCCGATTCGATCTATGTGCATCTGTTTTTATATACAGATATGTTAATACTGACTGAATGATTTTTGGTCTCATATTGTTGCATAATGCGTGTAATGCTTATTGGTAATGCACAAAGGATTTCCAGAAGTGTGTGTGTGTATGATACACTTTTACGCACACCCGACAATGTCTATCAATGTATGGGGGTTTGCAGTTACTATTAACGGGTTATTCGTGCCTAATGCGCATTTTTATTCTGAAAGAACTAGTACTGCTATACTGCTAGTGACCGTGGCGAACGCAGCAGAGGGTTTATGAAACTAGGGCGCTCAAAACGCCATTGAGGATTTTTTGAAATATCAGTTCAGTTCGTACCAGAATAAAGCGGGTAAATTTGTGTCCGTCTTTCTGCCTTCCCATTTTCAGCGAAAAAGGTGTGTTCAATACACATTTGACCTCAAAATGCGTTTGGCAGTTGCAAGAGGCTGCAGCGCTCCCCACGCAAAAGTGAGGGACGTGGAGAGAGGGTATATAGGGGATGGGAAGAGATGGGGTGCAACTGAAGGGGAAAGTAAGAAGGAGGGCGATCCATGAGGGAAGTTTGAACCATGCAATTGCGAAATCCCGCGTGCCCTAATGGCTAGGATGTTACTGGATATTCGTGTCTACGTCGTGTTGTTTGCTATATCCGTATATATTCTCAGCTGTGTATCTCCGTTAGTTCGGCGCACTTAGTGTGTGGTCGTCAAGTGAGATGAGAACGGACCCGCTAGCAGGACACTCGTGTAGGCCTATCGTGGCGGCGCGTGCTGAAACGCGTCGTGAATCTTGAAAAAAGGCGTTGGTTGCGTGTTCGCCTGACTCACGTACTCCATTGTATTACTGTATTACCGGAGGAGGTAGCGTCGAGGGGAATAGATTTGAGGTCTGTTGGGGAGAGGCGAGTACAACGTGGTACGATTTTTAGCAATTGTGGGATTGGACCGACGCAGCTCAAGTTCGAGTTGGGTGCTGCTGAGTCATAGCAGACATTGTTGTACTGGGAAAAATAGAAGGTGAGGAGGAGGGATTACTGTCGCATGATGTATTGTGGTGTATTGTGCGGTATTCAATAAATTATTATTGCGAACCAAGCGCTCAGCAGTAAGTAACATACCGTAGGCCTACGTGTATTGTGCGGTAGTGTGGTTTGTGTTAACTCTAACTGAGTGAAAAAGCATCAATTTTTAACAATAGACAACCTGAAACATCCTACCGAACGTACTTAACTAATTCAGTCTCTTACTTACGCTGGTGTGAGGACACATTTTGTTGACGTCTTTTAATGCATTTTTTTTTAAAAAAAACGTCACAGTTAACCAAACCGTTCAGCTGTCGAAAAACGAAAACTAACCGAGAAACCTCCCCTAAAGCAAACTCTGTTGTTCGTGAGCTACTTGAATGTATGCATCTGCTCTATTGTATGCCGAGCTTGTAATCAGGAGACGATTGTTGTTGTTGTGATTTTGCTCTCCAATAGTATAGTTATCGATCACTTCCCCCGTCCTCTTGATGAATGTGCCGTGTTCGGCGTTGAATTGCGTACGGTGTGCGTGGTAAAATGTGATCTGTAATACCGTTTTGTCGAGTGTTTGGGAATCTACGCGATCAGTTTCACTTACACTGGCATAGCAGAGCTGCGATTGACCAGAACAGTGAAGTGTTCTAAGTGACGGCGCACGCATGACCAAACACGCTGAGGTGACTTTAGGCCTAGCCTGGGAACTGCAGTAATTATCTGTCCCATTGATTATAAAATCACTTCTGTCATTCTGTCTGTCCGTCTGTAAACACTGCCGCAATTTTGATTCAATCTTGATGAAATTTTGCACAGTGATTCGGGGCCCGAAAAGTAACATCGAGTTTGTTTGGGATAAAAATTTGGTAACTTCTTTCCCTATTTTACCCCAATTAAAAAAAAAATTGCATTATGGCCTATGGGGACTTCAAAGCGGTATAACTCGGTCCCCGTAAAAGATAATTGCGCGCTATTTGCACCTACCCCCTTATACGCAGCTGCTAGGCTATATAGCGTGGCAATGGGACAGATACCTCGTTCCACAGAACGCATTTCTAGTTTGTGTCCTGAGACGATAGCGCTTATTATTAGACCATTCATACACATTTCTCTGTGTCGTGATCTGCCTGTCGTCTATGCATTTTGCTTAAACCGTTCAACGGATTTAGATGCCATTTGGTAGATAGGCTACACTTGTGGGGTCCACTGACACATTGTTTCAGATGGGTGTCATCTCTGACCCCTACTGGACGGGGAGGTTTGGGGTTCAAGGCTGCAGCCAAAGCATGCAGCTGCAAATTAAAGCCAAACCGTTGCAAACAGTTTTATGCTGCCGCCTGGCGGATACAAACGAAGCGTTTGCTGGACTTGCCACAGCGATTCTGCTTTTTTACCAAATTACTTGGGTCTTTTTTCGTGTTATTATAAGCTGAGCATGGCTGTGCTGTTTGAGATGTAGTGTTGTTGATGTTGTTACCATGTCAACGATGATACATAGGTCGTGACTGATTGTTGAGTGACTGAGTGATGTCTTGACCGGTGATGTGGGTGAGAATTCTTGCGAATTTTGTATTTCTGTTGTGTTTGCGTTAACCCGGTACAGTTCGTTTGTATGCGTTGCTAATAAGTAGCCTAGTGATAATAATGTTAATGCAGTGTACACTTTTGTGTTGTGCATATTCTCGGTGAAGGTCGATGTGTGTCTTATAATTGTAGCCTAGGTAGGCCTGTATGCATCATGGCAGATATATCGCTGATGGTGGTATTGTAGCTAAAAATGCCTCGTCAAATGCCTCGTTTGTCTGTGTTACTAGATGACGAATGTTGTCAACAAACTATTTAACCGATGAATTTCGAGTGAGAGTCTTTTCAGTTTTAACACGTAATTTTTGAGACCTGCCTAGTAGGCATAATAGGCGAATGTGTAGAATTGGTTGAGCTCGTAACGTGACGTAAAAAAGTGCTGAGGAACTAACTGTGTATAGCTTGGTCTAACGCATGAAACCAAAAAACCAAAAAAAATTGACAGAGAACAAATAAATATGCAACATGACAATCAAGTAGCCTAGTTGACATCAGTGTAACGAAAACGACTAGATTAGGTCCTAGAGAGAGATACTTGCCTATTAGGGACTACGTACACATGCAGTTATTTCGTGCCGTTGCACATCATTGGATGATTGGATTGTGTTTTGATCATCGATTTTAGCTCATTTTACAGGGGACAGTGCATTAGTCCGAAGGAGCATAGCTCCGAAAAGCGCGAGGGTTAAGCTGAGGATAGGGCTATGTAGGCCTATAGGGATGCATCTTTGGCTGTGGCGGCCCTTGGTTATAGCGAACCAAAGTACGAAACCTGACCAAATTCGGACTAGTGTCTCTTCTTACCGGTGACCAGTCATCAGTTTTAGTCAGTCAATCAGCAGTCAGTCATATTAATCTGGGCAAGTTGTCCATGTAGTGATTGAATTAAAATTTAAAAAATAAATAAAAAATACAACAAAATATAACTAGAAAGGCACGCAAATCTGCGCTAATGATATGTCGATTTTATTCGTTGTGTTCACTGCAGGCTGAAGATCCATTAAAATCTAATCAGCCCTAAGTTGGTCCAAGTTTAATTTGCCATGAAAAGTTCAGCTAAATCCGCCTGTAACTTTTTATGTAATTTTTTTGACAGATAGGCAGAAAAACGTCGTTGGCGGAGGTAAAAAGAAAACTTTCACAACCTTCACTCAACAGGATAAATCGCTGATGAACTTGAATGTAGAAGCAAGTTAACAAAACCACACCAACTTTAACTTTTACAGAAATTTTAACCAACCGGAAAATGTAGCTGTACATGATTTTGTTGGTATGTTACGTCATCTAGGGCTGTTCGGCTAAGGAATTCTGCCGTGTCTGCTAAGTCGGCCCCTTCTCTTTCTTGACCTAAATGAAGACAAGCTTCTGGTTTATGGCTCTGTACAATACCTTCTCACAGCAATACATCAATATATGTTATCTTGGGCGCAAGATCGCCTATACATTACCGTATATGTGATAAAATAGTCTAGCTTGATGGGGCCTAGACGACGTGTAGGTTACACTGCGTGCCATGCAAACTAAAAAATATTGCAAAATGTTTTAACTTAACCAGTGGACTATCTTCAGCATGTGTGCGAATCGGACAAAAATTTGCAAGATATGTGTTCAGCATTTTTACGCGCGAGAGCTAGCTATAGCTATAGCGCGGATTAGCTAGGCCCTACTGTAATTTTGTCTGTCTGTCTGTCTGTCCGTCCGTCTGTCGTCTTGGCCATCTTTGTGCCAAAAATTATCAAAGTTGGTGAAAATCTGACGAAGTTATAACAAAAACAATTTTGACTGTTTTTTGAGACACGGTGTATAATATTCAGGACTGGCCGACCGACGACGACCGATTCACTCTGGGCTTCCTTAAGTTGAAAATATCTTTAAAATGCGTAAAATTCGTTAAATAGGCTATCAAGTCTGTTGCAGTGAAAAAAACGCCTCCTGTGTTATAATGAAATCATTCTTTTGGACGTATGCCTGGGTCATATTGTTAGTAATGTGACAAACACCGGCCTTCAATTCATCCTCGCTTTCGCCGGTTTCATTCACATCTCATTTCCACGAGTCGAACTCTATCGGAAAGTTCATACTGGTGGCTGGGAAGGGGCCCTTGTCTGTAAAGGTGTTAGCAAAACGATGTTCTGTATGAACAGAAAATACCTTTGAAGGAAAGTCTTTAGTAGATGCAACGACGACAAAAAGTTTAGCTAGGCCTATAAGGTTATTGTGAAAATTAATAT
>Ga0209454_1000689_pt1 | contig 18580 bp, 6 predicted proteins | sample WorMetHERISLAND1_2_FD_187400 | JGI IMG/M metagenome (GOLD analysis project Ga0209454, IMG submission 187400) | Marine gutless worms symbiont microbial communities from Max Planck institute for Marine Microbiology, Germany - Olavius geniculatus... | ecosystem: Host-associated > Annelida >... | reverse complement strand
AGGGCGCCGGGCGGACTCACGTTGGGCTTTGCCCCAAATTTCTAGTTTTTTTATCTGATTTCTTTCGGTGGACAAAACGTTACATTTTACGTATCATGTGTACGTGATTGGGGCTAAAGGTTGCCAAGGTCAATAGCAAAACGACGCAAAAAGCGGGTAAGACTGGCTGTGAAATCAGCACACAGAATACACATTGCGTCTCGAAGGTGAACAAACCGTTTCAGCCAAAAGCCACTTATCATACGTGGTCGATAACCAAGCTTTTATCAGCAGAAGGATTTGTCCAGAAAACACTCATTAGTACGCTTTTTTGTGCACAGACTTCAGGAATTCGGGGAACAACGTATATACATCTGGCTCTATCTTAACCTAGCCGTGTAACTGTATCGCCAGAATGCGAGGTCACGAGCATAAAAAACATAAACCCTATGCTCTATGGGCATTAAACCGTAATGCCCACGGCGCAGCGCTGATGCCCGTTTTTTGAGCCCTCGACCAAGAACCAGTTCACACTGCGAGTCGACGGATATGGAGCTGGTGCAGTGTGCAGTGTGCCTGTTTACGTCTCAGCTTTCGCTGGTACTCATCGCCTTATCTGCGGAGGGATGGCCAGGCTGAGTTAATCTAACGAGATGGCTTACACGTTACCCATCGAAATAGTGACCTGCGTTGATTAACTTCGTTGATGCGACAAACAAAGTTAACAATTAAGCCAAATCGCCACCTCACGAGCAAATAAAACGTTATTTTGTATAAACTTTCGGTAAGGTGGATCAAAACAGTAAGCACGGTTGCTTCAGATTATACGAAGATACACTTTGACCCAGTTTTTGGTGCATCAGTAGGCATAAGTCGCTTTCACCGGTGTTTGCATTCACGCTGTAATACACAGACACAAAAACAGTCCGAGGTGGCTACATACACGTAACCGGAAAAAAACAACTCATTTGCCTAAGTCGATTTCGAATTATTTGACGTTTTTCTTTCGTGCATCGCTGGCGGGATGCAGATGTGGCCCATGGGCCGGAATATGTGCATTAGTAAATTACTGTGCGTCTGAATGATCTGTGAAGGCTACGTCATAGACGACGGCCGAATGCCATCAGCAGAAATCCCCCTCGTTTGACAGTCCCTATCGCGAATCGGCTATATCAATGACCTTCTAACCACTATGGTGCCACTACGGAAGGCGGAGCTGCTAGTCCAGGCTATTAATAGAACGCCCTTGGGCTATACCGTCACGACTGAAAAGCGACTCCTGATTAGACGTCATGTGACGTTGTGCGTTTTCAGATTTTGCCATTTGCGACTGCATTTAGCTTATTAAACGGAATCGTTTCTCTTCGTGCACCGCGAGTGATTTCGCTTATTGCTACATATTTTCCCGTAGTTTGGTCTGTCTGTCTGTCTGTCTGTCTGTCCGTCGTCTGTCACATTCGTGCACTTTGTCTCAATCGTTCGACGGATGCCATTTGGCAGGTATACATCTGTAGGGTCATAACACATTGCGTTAGAAAGGTTCTTGACCCACCAGGGCAATGGAAGATTTGGGGAGTTAAACCCTAAACCAAAACAAGCAGTTGCAAATTGCTGCCGTCGCCTGACGAATAAAAACGAAAAGCGATTCCGCCATTTACCCAATTATTTTAGTACTTGTTAGCGTCGCTGCAGCGGCGTTTTCTCCGCATTCTCATATTTTCTAAAACCACAACCGTTAACGGAAACCGTTCTGTCGGACATCGCTGTACAAAGTATACACATCTCGAAGTCATCTGCAGTATACGGTACAATAATCTCGCATCAAGCGGCATCATCATACTCGAATGTCACGGAGGCCATAGGCGGCGTCACGCTTTTAACAGTACTACATAATATAATGACCAAGACAGCGGGACGACAAGGAAGAAACTTCTAGCAAAAATAATTGAGGAACATGGGCAAATCAATCCCCAGTTGTTTTCTAAACAGGCTATTTAAAGTCCCAAAGTTAGCATGGCCTTTAAGCAGTAAAATTTGCTATTTGGTGACCACAGCACGCCTGCAGGTGTCGTGGCCATATGGCCATGGCCATATGGCCACAATCATGGTGCCGCCCCAGCCCGTGCCGTGAAATGCTGTGTCTGTATGTCAGCAGACCAAGACACTGTCCATCAGGCAAGCAGATTTACCAGTCGAAACATTTACTTATTTCTCCTTCTTCATTCGTCGTTCTTCGTTTCGTTTTGACTAGTGGTGCGGCGTTTAGCGTCGTCGTCAGCGTCATGTGTGACGTCAGGCTTTGTGACGTCACGCTTGACGTCATTGGTAGCGGCGTCATCGTTGACGTGGTTGACGTTGTCGGCCGTGTCGGCGGCGGCGGCGGCGCTGGGACTGATGTAGCGCACGTTGAAGACGGACATGGATATGTTGGCGTGCGTATAGCAGGCGCTGGCGACCGCGGGCTGGATTCCCGCTTTTTCCTTCAGACACCGCGTGAAGCCGCGCTTCAGTTCAGTCAGGATGAACAGTGGAACAAGTTTCCACGACTCTGGAGGTCCTCAGTTATAGCCAGTCGCTGAGGACGGCCACCGTTCTCACCGGCTCGATTGCTGATTTTTCTTTGAGACCTCGCGTGAAGCCGCGCTTTAGTTCAGTCAGAATGAACAGCAAAACCATCTTCCACGCCTCCCGAGCAAACGGCGTGAACTGTACACCGAGGTCTTCGGCGAACACCTGAAATTAGCCAGTCAATAAATCGATAAATTAATCAATCAGTCGATCAGCCAAATCAAACAATCAATCAAATGCATTTACACATCGATTTAGTCACTGGCCAGGCTTACACTTGCTGTTTATGTCACTCACTTGCACAATCAACAACACAACAAGGAAACAATCATGCACGTTATCCAGTCCCCAAAGCATTAAAAGAAAAATTAAAGACTGTTAGGGGATAAAGCAAAGCCGAAAGAGCCGCAAAAAGTTGAGACCAAAAGGATTAAAATGATTTTTTAGAATGGAAACTAAATGTCAACAGCAAGGTAGGGAGTGTAACAGTTGTCAGGCAGACATAGTAATTAGTTCAGTCCATTTCTCCATCTCTCTCCGACAAGTCTCACAGTGCCGTATGATATTCGTGCATAAATCGGCTACTTGAAGATTATTATAGATGCAACGTGTCGTGACAAATAAGCTTAATCAAGGCCTAGAGTGTGACTTTGTCTGGGAAGTGGTAGCTGATTATCATGATGCCGCAGCGCACTATGCAGCCGCCCGAAGCGTCAGCGAACAATTGGACCCGCAGTCTGCAGTCAACAGACATACAACTGCCCCAATCAGAGTAATCAGTGTGCCATTTTTTAGCTAAAACGGTCAAAGGTTACGTGAATGGCCGCGCGGCACAGTATGTTGTCACTGCAGGGCCGTTGCAGTTTTCTAGCTTAATACAGACCCATTCTAGGCGTGAGCGCCGTGCTACGCGTAGCCTATACGGTACGATACGGTCGTAAGCAGCCAACATGCATCCCTAGCGCCATATACACTTATTCAACGCTGGCCGACGGTCGGTAGTGTAAGCCTGCATTGTTGTTCGTTCAGTCACGCTCTAATGCACCCGTGGAGTTATCAACCCGTCATGCCACTGCAGACATAGTGCCAGAGATACGGCAGCACGAGTGCGACCAGGAATAAAACGGTCGTACAGCCGCGGCAATTAGCAATAAATAACAAGCACCGGTTGTCATTAATGTCTGCACTTTGCAATATTCGACCCCGTCTGTTTTGATCCCCGGGAGTGTAGGCAAAACCCGAGTAATGCTGCAATAAAAATGTAGGTAATCCTCCATGCAGACACTAGCCCATTGCTGTCATGAATACTTTCCTGCATAATCTGCAATTTATGCGCTCTAGTGCGCCCTCTGACTGCCTGGCCAGGTCTGTACAGATATTACAGTGCATTAATGCGTTTCCGCAGTATATACATCAGTCGTACATAGCAGTGTGTAATATCGCAGATAACGAATTCGGCTGTTCGACCGAGAAAACTTCTTTGAAGCAGGTACAGAAATGAGTCCCAATTTAATGAGAAATCTGATTGCAGCACGCATTTAATGTCGCGCCGCGGGCAGTGGTAACTTGGACCGTCCAGACGTGTAGGCCTAATAACGCTGCTTGCGCCAGATTGTCAGCAACTGCTCGTGCATTGTATCTCACGCCTACATTTGACGTCCATTTTTCCTGCTTCGTAATAATACCGGAATATTACCGCTGTACCACATAAAAACGGTACCGATATCAAAACACTGCAAAGCAAACATTAATAAAGCACTAGCAACATTTTGATATGTTCCTAAAGCGTGAAACATATTTCTCCACACTAGGTATGGCGTAAATAACACTACACAATCTACTGTTTAGTTTTCTATGGAGAAATGTTATAATACACAAAATACATAAACTGCTCTTCCAATATCATAATCATTGCACACGGCGCGTCGTCGGGACTTCCTATTTCCGAATTCTGTGACAGTGAAACGAATGAGATAATATATAGGCCTACAGGGGGTACATTTATTCCAGGGATAAGCCGAACAAAACATGAAAAAATAACATATAGACAAACGCATAAACATACACGCATATAAGCAATAAAAATTACAGAGACCATACAAAATATAGCCGGTGTCCCATTATAGGATCACCCATTGGCACATGCGCGAAATAAAACCATTTTGAGTCTCGTGACATTGACAGTGGGGTCAGCGAAAAGCAGACGAGAAGTTATATATCGCTGTGATGCTTTGGTCTCACGTATATGGATTCCGCCGACAACAATAATAACGACCGAAAACAGTGATTTTCACCGTCAGTTGACGCCTCCTCTCCAGAGGACCTCCGCGAATATCCGCAATAGTTATATATCACCAGGAACAAAGTCCATGGCAAACATTATTTATCGTTGATGGTATAGGAATATTTTTATTCGTTTTACCTGTGTCGTATCCTTAACTCTCATCTAAAATTCACTCAAATCAAATAGAAAACATTGTAACACAAAATGACATCGCAAAGTCATTCAAGGTCACGCGTTCTAGAGTCAGTGTTTCATGATGTTGGCCTTATCTCCAAAGGTCCCGGACAGCCAACAGTAATCTTAGCTTGCGTCATTTAGCTCAGTGCCAGTCTGGCGGACAGACGGACCAAGGCCACACCGAATGCAGGCTTATCAAAGCTAAGTAGGCTAAGTTCAGACTACAATGACGTCACAATGGTAACGCACCTCTAAGATGGAGTCTTGGAATTCGTTGAAGTAAATCGGCTTGAAACCTTTAAACTGAGTGTGCTTGCGGCCCAAGTCGTTCAGCAGCGGCGTAAGCGCCTCGCTGTAGTTGTCAATGTTGTCAATTACGATGCCCATCGCCTGCATGAACCTGAATGCGTGACCTTTGAACCGCGGGTCGCTCTGCAACTCGTCTCCGTCCAGATGACCGAAGCTGAAGATGGTCTTGATGAGCGGATTTCTGCTGAAGATTTGAGCGAATATTCTCGATCCGCGACCGCTGAGATCTGAAGACAGAATCTTCCAGTTCTCGACGAGCACCTGCTTGTGTTGCACCGTTAACACGACCGCCTGCGGGGATGACAGAAGAATATCATCGCCAAATTTAGAGTCCTTCGTCGCTTCCTTGTCTTTTGGCCTCGACACGATTGACGTAGCACAACCCATCACGGTGAACAGCTGGTCACGTCATTCCGGTCTGGCGAATAACACCTTTTGCACGTATAGCTGCAACAGATCACAATAGAAAAATAAAGGTAACGCCAAGTAACAATAACGCATATTACGCGGTCGTCATAGTAGTCCGCATGGGTCATGCCCCGTCTGTTCGTCGGTCCCGCACTAGGCCTAGGTACCAATTCAAAACAAAAACGGCGTAAAAAAACAACAATTAGTGTGAATGTCTCCTATGTCAGAATAACCAGTGTGTATTTTTAGCTCAAAAGACCAAAGGTCAATGTTATCGACAGTCAAAAACCTCGAAAAATGACGCATAAAGCACGTAAATGTTTACCTATGGCCGGCGGTTCGCGCGTTGGCAGGCTGGCTTACTCGCTCAGGGTTTTAGCATACTAGTGCTAGTTTTTAACATACTAGCGTACGACCCTCAACCATTAAACGAATGACCGCATACATGTCGACACTGCGCGTGCTGACATTTTTGCTTAAATAAACTAAAATATAAAATAAGCCTATAAAACAACGTAAAGAAACATCAAGCAGCAAGTCAAATTTATGTGAAATTTGTTAATATGGGCCTACACTGTGTCCGAAAAACGTCCCACTTTGTTTTTTCATATCTTCGCCAAATATTAACCATTTAAAAAAAATTTTTTTCACTGGCACATACTGGGGACAATTAGCAATAAAGTGCTTGTTAAATATCCTACCGTACTTTAGCTTTGTCGCTACACTACCATGTAAAATATAATTTTCAAAAGTTACTAAAAATCACGATATTACATATGCAAAAATTGTCTTCTGAGATAATTTATACTAATATTTGTATACAAATTAAATTATGTTTAGTTTTCCATACACTGTTGATGTTTGTAAACAAAAGCAAATGATATTGTCGTAAATAATGATTTTTCATGCAGTGACTATATACCAGTGATGTAATGTGCCATTTAACAGCAGAGAAAAGGCTCTGATTAAGAATTCGCACCGGTTAAAAATACAGTTTTCGGACAATACTGGCAAAATTTCTAAAAATAAAGTGCAACAGGAAAATAGTTGGAATGTCATTAACAAAGATTTTAAAAACACGCGGCACCCACTAAAGGCATGAGACCGGCAGACTGAAGCATGCACTTACTGAAGAAAAAGTGACCACTGTGGATGAAGCGATAAGCTTGCTAAACAATAAAGACCAGAAACAAACTTATCGTTTAACATGCCAGATATCCAAAGAAACGGATCTAACAAAGTATAGCATTGTACAGATAATTCACAGCATTTTTGGTCGGAAGTGTATTTTGTTTACCAACACACTTGCTGTCTATTGTTAGTTTGCATTGTTAGCATTGGAGGTTTTCTATTGCATTTATATTTCACAAGGTAGTGTAACGACATCGTTAACGTGTGACGGAGTATTCATTAATCACTTCATTGCTAATTCTCCACAGATTACAGCAGTGACAGAATTTTAAAAATCGGTTAATATTTGGCGTATATAGACAACTACAAAGTTGGACGTTTTTGGGGACACAGTGTAGTTGCAAAACAATTACGCCGTAAAAGAAGAAATTGCCTAATTAACATCAACTTTATGTTTAAAATATAACTAGCAAAGACCACCGTTCTCGGAGACTGCCACCTGGCAAACACAGTGGAGTCTCAGTTTAAATCGAATCTTCTATATCCCAGCCAATAAAAAGAACCCTAAACGACACAAAATTTACAAAAAAATGTGGATTGTCATCAAAATCTAATTGCTTCTTCTACTTTCTCTAAAAATATTGTTTATAACGCTTTCAGTTAGGCCTATCTTAAATAGCCTAGAAACGAAAAAGTCTAAAAACTCAGCGTTTTCCGTCGACGGCAATAATAGTAAAGAGTTAATGACGCAGTAAATTACTTCAGCGTCAAAGAAACAGTGGCTCTTTACTGCGGTGGGTATGCATAATAGATAAGTGCTGCATGATAAAAGTAATCTTGAATACAAGGTAGTAGATGGCGAATGTCGGTTTATGCTCTGAAAAAGATTAGATCATGTCGGTAAGCGACCATAAATGCTTGGATGGGACGGGCGGCGGCGCGTCGTAAATAAAATTTCAACGAGCAGGCAAGGACTTATAATATCGTAATTAACATGCTTCGTGACGTGCATACAAAACACCGACTTGCATCGCTTTGTTCTCCAAAGTGACTTACGCTACGGATCGGTGACAGTGTCTTTTTATTGCATGGGCGACGCACGTATAGTGCAAAGTGCGGTATTGCCGCTGTACCTTGTCTGTCTGTCCGTCCATCTGTCTGTCTGTCAGCCTATAACGCTGATGTACCGTGGCCATATAAGCTGGGTTACTTGGCTTCCGGTTTTCACTCCACGGAGCCTCAATATCGGCAACCTTGCATAAGCGGATTCAGAAGAAGGCAAAAAGGCCATGCCGCCAAAATAAGCTTACCAAAAGTCGCCCTTTGCGTTGCCTATGCGGTGCGCAGTGCAGTGTCTTGCAAACCCACCGTCCACGCAGACGTAGTTCGGTTATTACCAATAAGCTACTGACTGCATTGCAGTTTAATTTTACGTACAGTGTAAGTAATGATAAATAATCCACGTAGATCTGCATGACAATCCATGCATTTTGAAGGTATTTTTGATAATTTAGGCATGAAAAATAACAAAATTTAGCACCAAATAATTTCACAAAAATACACCATTTCGACATTAAAATATCAAGAAAAAAATCTGGCTAAAGGTCACTGAAATTGAGGTTTAATTTCAGTTTTCCTGCAGTCCCCAGTCTGCTGCAGAGTTGTAGGCCTAAATCAGGCGCTATTTTGTGTTTCGCTCGTCGACCAACCCATTTACTGCAGCAGTAAAACACGTGTATAATATCCGGTAACACCTGCTGCTGCCTGGCTAGTTATAGTAACCGCATTCGATATTTGTGACATTTTTTTCATACTGGAAAATAATCTTTATGGTAACCCAGCTGTTACCGGATAGTACCATATTGTCACGTATTGTATTAGATTTTTTTGTTAATTGTGTGTAGATTTATTGTAGCTAGTAGTTGTTCGACAACAAAGTGTGTAGAAAATATTTTTGTATACACTGGTTTGACGAAAAAGAGTTCTCCGCCTGAAATTTCAGCAACCTCACGCATAGCATACCCGCACTACGAGGCGTTGCGTGATCATCAGGCCTAATGAAAGAAAAACAGTAGTAGCACACGTATTCAAAATTCCACTCAAGAGTATTTTAGCAACAACAAAAATTATAAACCAACACTATACTATCGTGTGTTGCAAGTTCGTGTTTTCTTTCTGCAGTTACTGCTTTTTGATGAATAAAGGGCTTGTCTTTGTTATAGGCTGTACATGTAAAAATAAAAAAACAGTTTCAAAATATTTTTTTGCATTTTTTTTTGTTTCACACGTAATTGCGGCCAAATAAATACACTTCTTTAGCAAGTCTTAATAGCCATGATTATTATTTCATTCATTGTTGCGATAAACATTTATAGGCCATTTCAAAACCTTTTTTTATAAAAAACGCATTTTTATTTTTTCAATTATATAAATTATGTGTTTTATTCAACGTTTATAAAAGTTTTTTTTCCATAATAGGCTAGCACGTCATGGCGTTTTAGCATTTCGTATTTTTATTGTTTATAAGATCTAAGATTTCATCACTTTATCAGTCGGCTTGATCATTCTGTCAGATGTCTAGCTCTCGTGTTACTCGTAGCTCAATTAAAACATCAGACCGCGAGCGTGTGACAGCATCGTATATACCTATCGGTCACATACAGTCACGTCTTACAATGTAAGTTAATTACTTTCACCACGATTGGAGTACAATTTTTTTCCTACAAAAAAACCTCTGTGATGACGTTTTTTTTCGTGTCTCAATGCCCGATAACTTGCGACTTCTGTTTCGCCTTAAGATAAGAATGATGAAACGTCACCATGCAGTTGAAGTGATACAATACAGCTGCATAGAAAACTTAACGCAATCGTAAAATCGAAAAAAAACAAAGCAAACACAAAACATAAACATTAATCACTAACAATTTAAGTAGGCAGGCAGCACACGAACCACACTACAGAAAAATGTGTCGCAACTCGCAATAGCGCTTTTGTTTTCAGTTCCTGCTACTGGTGCGTTGAATGCGATGCCGCCTAAAACGAGCAAAGACATACACTGTGTGCCGACAAGTATGCGGCCATCCATTTTAGCCGTGAATCGTACGCGCCCACTCCACTGCGCTTAGTGTCCTGCTGGCTGAAGAGCGCGAGATGTGCCAGCCGCAAACAAACATGTACGCCAGATAGGCGTGATTTCTTAAGATACTGACTGATAGTGCTGTAACTAAACCTTCAGTTAATTTTTTAAGAATAAATTTGATAATCGTTGATTGAAGTAACGGAGAAATTTAAATATAACTGACAAACCAAAAAAGCAGAAACCGAAAACAAGAGTAAAGTTTTTAAAATAAGATTTTACCTTGCGTTAACTGTTTTTAAAGTTGAGGTTTCGTACTGTCTTAGCCCCATTTGTCTATCACGAGATGACTTAGAAGTCTGGTCGGTTTTGTCCATATTTATCGGTTATGTGTTTGTCGCGTTAGAACGGCAGTAGCGACGACGACATACCTCACGAAAGCGCACTTCGCAACACTTAGACAAGCGATCAGAACTAAGCTTATATCAGAAATCTAGAAGATTAAAGGCACTCGACTTACTTGATTCCACTTTTCCCAGAGCTGTAGGCGGCGCCGCTTTAGGCCTATATCTTTATCACGTAATGTCGCAGGCGTCGTTGCTGTACGATGCTATAACACGCTGAAGACTGCTGTGCCAGTAGCAATAGCACAGCAGCAGCAGCGCGTATCAGTGCTACAGCAATATGAACGTAGCTGTTTGTACGTTCGTTGGTTGCCTGCGCGAACGTGCTTCCAAAGATTACCGCTAAACTACATACGGTACAGCGGCGTCGTCGATTACAAAAGTAACAGGAGAAAAACCAAAAATTGCATTTTTTTCTGACAGACAGCTGCAAATTTCCAACAGAGAAAATTAGCGGTGCTCAAAAGTTTAATTTTGCTCTCAAATGTTTTGAAAATGGACGCTTTTAGCCCCAAATTTTGTATTTTAATAAGACAATTTTTCAACAGGGTAAAATTCATACAAAGAGAACAATTGTTTTTTTTTGCAACAAAAAAGTTTTACATTTACACTACAGACCACAAATGCGGCCTCAGGCCTAAGCGCGGCAAATCATAACAAGCAAGGTTTAGTAAGCACTGATGAACTACAGCGCCCGGCGGCTGTTGTTACGCGCACCTGGTTTTACTGCGCGGCCGTAATTCAATTATTAGTCCTCGTACCGTGTGTGCGCTTGAGCATAAAACGCTTCTAGTTCGTTGTTTGCATCATTAAAAACACCATTAAACAAGAAAGCTGTACCTTGCTGTCACAGGAAAACTGTTTGATGCCGCAATGAGCTACAGTCTACGAGGAAACATTAGCTGTCTTTGAGCTTTTCGTGCATTGCTAATTTTTCCTGGTTTTTAGTTGGTCAGAAATATATTTGTTCTACTCGAACGTTTAGACTTTAGAGCCTTTTACTCTAAGGGCAATGCACCGGCGTAAAATAGAAGCGCGATCGATACGAGACTTAAAAAGCCAATATTGATATTAAATATCATTAAATTAAATTATCATTATTATTAAATTAGCAAAAATTTAACAAAAAAATTTAAAAACATTAATGTAAAAAAATCTAAAAACTTGATTTTAAAACCAGTTTTACAGCCCTGATTAGAATGTCCCTATTACATAATCTATGAACATAGGCACATTTCGTAAGTCAGCGGCAATAAAAGGGCAAATAATGAAAAAATTGCGTCCGAATTGATCATATTTTTGCGATGACGACGTGTACATGACGTGTTATGGACGGCTGGTCACATTGGCCGAGTGTGGTGTGACCAGTCATGCAGTGCAGTGCTGTCCGGACTATAATGGACGCTGGTGCAGCTCAGCTGGTCCGGCAATTACCACGACATAACGCGTCTATCCGGACACATTTACACGCCATTAGTTTTAATACGCAGCCGCCGCGCGTGACGTGTTTACATGAATTATTTTCTCTATACGCAAGACATGCAAGGGCTGCCAGGTATTTATGGCGCCCCATAAATACTGGGTCATTCTTATCCAGTAGTTTATAATTTGGGCAGTCGTTAAGTAGCTTAGCAGATAATTATATCACTTCTACAACAAAGAATTAGAAACTTTCAAACCCTGCCGGTATATTGTGGTCCAAAAAGTGAAAAAAACGTAACTAATTTATACCATGATTGCCTCAGTTTCGAAAATTATTGCAGTGGCGCACTCGAGCAGTAAATTTTATTTGTGATCCGACCATAAAACAAACAGTGCTAAAATTTACTATATTGTTTTGTAAAATTGCGACGTTATTTTGAAATAATAATACTATTACCTGAGGTGAGAAAGCTTCGTGAAGCGTAGAGGTCGGAATCAGAGTCTTTGCTGTTGGACGTGAACTGTGCAGAGCTGTTTGAAAATAGGTGAATTTTGACGAACCTATGGAGATTAAGCCATCTCATATTATTAGCTCCATTACAGTGCATAAGCTATGTTGTATGCTACACAGGGGGTCCACTTTGTCTGAATCCATAGGCTTGTTATCTCAGGCAACATGCTTCACAACTTGACGACTATCTTGGTCGCGCGTTTTCTTTCCCCCAATGTTTTATGCGCAGTAATGGAGCTTGTTGACTATACGCAGCTTGGTACGAAAAGTCATTGCAATCGAACGTTTTCCAAGAATTCTTCTGCTGCTCACAGTTTAACATCAAGAATATAGCAAAGTTATTTGCAGCATGAGTGTACATCTATAGATACTGCTGTCTTTTAGTTGTGCTTTAAGCTTACTTAATCTTATTAATGAAATCGTGTTTTTATTCAGCGTTTGCACATACTTTTTAATTATTTGGCTGATGAAGCCTGTATTTTTAATGTTTTATTAATTTTCAATCAAGATACACATATGTAATCACAATATAGTGCCAAACTTTTGTTACAAACGAATCGAAGACATTCACTAAATATAGAGGTTTCACGTTTAAGGTGGACTTAAAGCAATGTCAAACGATTTGGTTTTTAAATATTCAAAAAGGTGCTAGACCTACATCTCAGATTGTGGCTAGCTGGTGTAGATGCTATAGGTCCAGTGGCGCATTAATTTAAGATGGACATAAGACGGAAAAACTACAGCACGTACTCGGGAACAGCAAGTCTGCCGCTGCCAGACGATCGAGTTTGATATATGGGAAGCTCTGCATTATACGCTGAACTGGAGAACATTAAGGCACGACCGGGCACAACGTCCACGGTGTAATGTTACTGTACAGCAAAAGTCGTTTTTCACGTTTTTTCCTGAGTTCTCCCCGGTCGACTGCATATTGCGTTATGGTGCTCGTTGCCGCGTGTAAGGCCGCGTTTTATTAGTAGTATATATCTTGTGACAGTACTTCACTTTGCATAAGCTTTTTACCACTGTGGCGTCTATGTTTTCACCGCTTCGTCTTGCTGTAGATGTAGTTGCTCCAGAGTAGGCTACCAGCCTACCATCGAATTGACTGATATCGCACAGTTTAGTACGTGGTTAAAAGTCTGCTGTTCTTGACCACAATAGATGCACGTTAGACTAGTGCATGGCAGATGCCGTTCTGCACACTGCATGAGCACTTCTCAGTTGATCCAGAGAGACCTATGTACAGCATAATTAAGACAATCATAATCATCAGCATAATCAAGAAATTGTATTTTGCACAATGTTTTTATGTCGTTTCTGTCATACTGTTGCGATAGTATGTATTGCACGGTTTCTATTAACAAGTCATCTGCCATGAAACTTGTAACTGATCATTTTGAGTGTTATGTTAATTCGTAGGCTGTTTTTATGATGGACGATTTTATTAGATAGGCGGTGTTTTTTATCTGTACATATCTGTCTTTTCTTGCTGTCTGTTTTTGTCTTTATGACGAATAAACGTGTTCATAATTATACCGGTACTGGGTCCTTCATTCCTGGCAGTGGCTTCATGAATGGGATCTGCAGCGATGTGAGCTGAGCATTTGTGACAGCCGAGTGAATCTAATGGCGCTTCTACTTCTCGATGAGGTAGATTCTTTTTCCGTATAACAGCTGCTTAAAAATCTGCAAAAGAGCTTGTATTGGTGGGTGGTCAGAGGTGTCAGTAAACAGTGAGAAGTGATATTTTCGAAGACCACGCAGTTCAACTCGGCCGGTAAAGATGTTTGCGGTAGCAAAGCGTCGTGGATCTGTTGGCGCTATGTTAGTCATCAGTCACCGGTAGCCATGGCAATGCTATTGGCCTGGCTTGTGATGATGACTGATGATAAATGATGAGTGATGAGTAGTGCGTTTCTGATTGGTTCCTAGCGTAGCCGCTTTTCGCCCAGGTTATAAATACGATCCAATTAATCGATATTATTTCCATAAAATTTAGACTTTTCACGACAGTCCGTTTTTACGCGCGACGCACTGTGTGCTAGCGCGTACTAGCCATCGTAATTTTGTTTGTTCGTCTGTCCGTTTGTTCGTCCGTCACGACCCGGTACCAACACATGCCCAGGTGAGACCTGCAGAAACTCCGGGTGTTCACTCTCTGATAGCATAGAGTCTGTAGTTTCTTGCGACAAAATTTCGTTTACCTCGAATGACGGTGTCAAAAAAAGATACCTCACACCCTAAAAGTCGTTATTTTACCGCTGTTGTCTTGTCCAACGTAAAAACGGTTGCAGATAGGTACAAACTTGCTGTTTACTATAACAAGCAGTGCTGACGAGTTTTCCGGACTACCGACATCGATGACTTTGAACGACCCTGAACCCCTAAAATAAGGGTTTCAGTAAATTTTTGCGATTTTAGGCTACGGCGCACATTTGAAGAGTGAATTTCTCTGAAATTACTGGAGTTGGACCAATTAAAACACTGCATAAACATTTTTCATAATTCAACGTAGATTTTAACAGTGTAAATTTCGACCCCAATAAGTTCAAGAAGTCTTTCGTACGAAGGCATCAAATTTTTGTACCCCTTTCAAAACGCGCCGTTTCTGCTACTGTCGTCCAATCTGACATGAGAACGGTTAAAGATAGACAAAGACTAGCTGATTATCGTCACAAGCACTGCTAGCAACCTTTCCTTAAGTACCAACATCCATGACATTAAACGACCTTAAAATCCAACAATAGGGGATTTTAATAATTTTTTCGCTACTTTGTGCTGCGAAGCACATTTAAAAAATGAATTTTGTTCGAAATTACTAGAAATAGACCAAGACAAACTGCAACGCGCGTCTCATGAGCATTAGCTCAGATTTCTTGTTGTCTTAAGACGGTGAGTGACGCACGGGCCGTACTACTTTACGGAGTTCCGAAGAAAACTGTTGCAACAGAGTCTGTAAATTCAGGCCGACGGGTGCGGCTATTCAAGAAGCGAAACGAGAACACTGGCACGCAATTTGTCAGGTGTTGACCATAAACATTTCGACTGCTACAGCATCCAAGCGCGAACGTCGAAGACATCAAAATAACGTAGTGTGAACATACAATACGCAAGACGGCGCCACTGTCGACGGCGGGTGTCGTCGGTTGCGCTAATTGCGTCGTATGTTAATTTACACGGTATGTGCGGTACATCGTTACTTCCTACATTATTGACTTCATTCTATTGACTTCCCGCCACTGCGACTTAACCCATCACGGTCCAGCGATTTACATCGAATCTGCTGTTCTTAGCACGACTTTCGCAACGCCTCACGTAATGACAATATATTTTTTTCAAGAAAAAACAAGCAAGTTTATTTTAAAATATCATAATAGCCTATGGTGCCAGCAATATCAGTTCACTGTTAGGCCAGTGACTAAGGCAATACTAAATACACAACCGACAACACACAGTTACCTGAAAATTCTGCAATATCGGCAAAATAATTAGGCCTATTTGTGTCACGTGATAATTTGGGCCCAAACTTTGATGGCTATAGATCGTTGCATTTAATATAGGGACTGAGGACACTGCTATTTGACACAAGAGCTAACTAGAGAAAACACTCAGAGAGCGCAGGTACCTCCGCCAAGGCAATGCTATTCGCCAGGTGGCGTCACCATATTCGCTTTGCCAGCGGTTTCGCTTATGCCCCCTTTAATGCAATTGTAACGAAAATTTCAAAGTGATCCAGAATCCAGGATTCCTGCCGGATCACCCTCAAAATTGAATCACTGGTAGTTTTTGCCATGCCCAACATACTCGCAAAATTTCAGAAAGATCCGTCCATAACTTTTTGAGTTATCTTGCTAACAGAAAAACAAACAAACAAACAGACAAACAAAAACCGGCAAAAACATTACCTCTTTGTCGGAGGTAATGAAACCAGAAGATTGTGCATCTACCGAACTCGGTTGCGCGGGAGCTCTTTTTCTTTGAAACGCTTTGAGCCAGCGAGGGTTAAACGCAATTAAGCTCATGAACCAAGTCGGTCGGATGGTCGGTGATCTGTTAACAGCCAGCACCTTTGACCGAATGTGTCACAATGCCAAAGATTCTGATAAACGGCGAGTTCTGCGTAACAGCATTGCCTGGAGCCTACTTGTGACCGTAACCGTCGCCAGTAAGTGTTGTATATTGCCTACCCAGGGAAAAATGGCTAAAATAAGTAAGTTGGCTCGAGTGGCTTGGTTAAATAGGCGTACAAAGACATTATTAAGGGCGGGTTTATATCAATACAAACGCGGCAAAATTTTAAATCTGACAGTCACAGAATCGAAATTCCGCTTTAACCGATTGTCAGAGTTTGTAAATATCATTAAAACATGACTTAAAATGCACTGAATCTTTCGAAGAAAATACTTACTGCCGTATTCATTTTGCAAATCATTTTACTCGCAAGAGGATCTGTACATTAGTGGAAAAGCAGCAGAAGAAGTTCGTTAGGCTTGTTTTGTTTTTTACTTCTTTTGTAACTTAATGTACAATACGTAGTAATTAGTACATCAGTCAATCAGTCAATCATTTATTTGACTTAGGCACAAGGCCCACCCACGATAGAACACAGACATCTTGGTGGCCGTGGTACTTTTCATGTTATTTATTCAACGGCCAGTATAAAATATGAAGCCACTAAATTATTACTGTCAATCTGCAATTGTTTATGCGTAGGCTATACAAAAGGTTAAAGTGTGTATAGTTCTATAAAGAAATTAACCCATCTCAGAATCTCTTTGCAGATCGTGGTCCATCCAAGCGATAGCCACCCGAACGAGAGTCAAACTCACGATCTTTTGATCTTAAGTACAACGTTCTAACTGTCACGCCACCAAGCCAAAAATTTCACAAAATAAGGGTTAACGTTTTGGCATATTCAGGACACGCCCGGTAAGCGCCGCTATAGCAACACGTGGAAGCGTTACTATTTAACCGACAGCGTCTTATATGACTGTTGGTACATGTGGAATAAACCAGTAATAAAACCGACACAAAATTTGTTTCGTGTCGCTCGTCCACAGACGAAGCTGTTTTATTTCATTTTTACGACACATGTGCGGATTTTCAATTCTGCGTCTGGCCGCTTTCTATATTTGGCATAGCCTACATACATAATTATTTTTTTCTCAATATTCACAAAAAATGCAAAAAAAATCACAAACAAACATAGCTACACAGCACAAACAAACAAACACACAAACAGAAAATATCGCCCGCAATCAGAGAAAAATTTATTGAACACATAGGCCTAACGAATGCTAAAATACGGAAATATTACTTATACGGAAATAGTTGCTCAGCTTTTAGCACATTATCTCTTCTGATATTCTTCTGCAAGCGTCAGGCTATTGACTTCCATCTTTTACGGTCTCTGTATAGGCTTTACACCAAGTTCTACAACTTTGTGTCTTCTGCGTGTTTGCTTCTTCAACAATTTATAGCATTTTTTGTCAATCGCGTTACTCTAAATTTATTTGGTGACAAATTTACGTTTGAAAGTTTATTTATTATACGAAATTTTTCAAATATTAAAAACATGTTAAATTTTAAATTTTAATTTTAATTTGATCATAACTTGAGCAGAATGTCGTGATTGCAGTGTTTCCCAGGGCCTCATGTTGTGGTAATAGATACGTACTTTTTACTGTTAACCTAATTTGTCACATACCCGCAAACTAAAAATACAGGAAATGTGGTTAGTAAATGGATCATAAAAACCATTGTAAAACCAAATGCTGCAAAATTCAGTCGTTGATTTTCATACGCCACGTAGGTTATTGGTATTTTGGTATAATTGCCTAAAACAAACTAAGGTATAAAACCCGACATTCAGCGCGCGAAATAGACTTCGTACTGTTTTAGCGTGCATTCTAATCTGTTCGGTGAAAACGTGGGAAAATCAAGAATTTCATTTTACTACGCGCGATAGCAGAATGCCTTGGCGTCTGTCTGTCCGTCTGTCTGTCACACTCGTGAGCTGTAACAAAACGGTGCAAGCTAAAATCACGATATTTTCACCATGGGCTGTCTCAAGGTCATTAGTTTTTTGTGACAAAATTTCGTTCTCCTGGGTGCTCTGGTTCTCTTCGAACGAGGGCGTCAAATAGGGGTACTTCCCCAAAAGACGTTATTTTGCCCATATTGGCTCGTATAGTGTGAAAACGGTTGCAGATAGGCCCAGACATGCTGCTTATCATAACAAGCACTGGTGACAGCTTTTTAAATTTATCAAGATCGATGACTTTAAACGACCATGAACCCCCCCCCCA
>Ga0209454_1000687_pt1 | contig 18596 bp, 15 predicted proteins | sample WorMetHERISLAND1_2_FD_187400 | JGI IMG/M metagenome (GOLD analysis project Ga0209454, IMG submission 187400) | Marine gutless worms symbiont microbial communities from Max Planck institute for Marine Microbiology, Germany - Olavius geniculatus... | ecosystem: Host-associated > Annelida >... | reverse complement strand
TTATATATGAGAGGTGAAATGTCTAATTGAGGTTTACATAAGTTTTACAAGTGAGTTTGACCGTGGCCATGGACCTTTAAGCAGAAAAAGTCTGGTGAACTTTGGTCCACTAATTGCGGAGATCTCGATGTGGAATCATACCCACCCAAATTGACTTTTTCGGAAGACCATATGTCGGCCCCTAGAGGGTGCTATGCCCCGAAATTTTTACATGCGCTAAAGAATAGCCAAATCTTGCTTGCACACTCCTAGTGGGGATGGGGGTCTCCCTTACAAATTGTTTCAAAAGTGGAGGTCCAAAATTGGCTTAAATTTTAGCGAATTAGCCACAGCAACTTTAAAGCCAGAGTGAATAGCCTAATGAAACTTTGCCATGTGACGTAGTGCTAAGTGGGGCTGATAACGTGTGTGCAACTTTTGGGGTGCACCACTCCCTTACAATTTGGAAGAGCGAAAAACATCCAAAATTTCTGCGATTTAGCACAGCTGTCAACTTTAAGTGCGAATATCTCTGGAATGGATGGAGAATCGACGAGCGGACTCTCATTGGGCTTTGCCCCAAATTTCTAGTTTCATTTTTATTAATGTGACTAGCACATTAGAGATTATTTTTAATGCTATATAAATGTGTGTTTTATTTCCTCATTTACTTGCTGGCTTTTAACAACGTTCAGGAGATCCACGTGCATCCAAAGGCACTGAAGGGCGTGCGTGGTTCAATCGGTGCTCCAATGCCTGGCGTAGTTCTCGACATCAAGGTGAAGGTTGGTGATCGGGTCAAGAGACAGCAGCCGCTGGTTGTACTGAGTGCCATGAAGATGGAGATGATCGTTCAGTCACCACTCGATGGAATTGTCAAGAACATTGCCGCTGAACAAGGGATGAAACTCGAGGGAGACGATTTACTTATGGACATCGAGTGAAACAGATTTGGCTGTTATAGCTTGGCAGTGTCTGTCCTTATTTATTGTTTGTTAATGTTGTGTTAATTTTATTGGTTTCACAACCAGGCTATGAAACGTCTTATACCAGCATTTGCTGTAAGTTTACTTTTGGGGAGCGATCCAGCTAGCCTGGAATAAATTCGAAAAATTGGCACAAGCAGTATTAGTATTTACTATAAGTATTCCATGTTACATGTATGTTTGAACTGCTGTTTTTTCTTGAAGTTTTTTATTGTTTCATGTTCGTGAATTTGTTGATTTGTCTTGTAATGTTATGTTTACTGTTGTTGTGATAACACTGCCTAGACTGCTGACAAAATACAGTAATGTTTGAAGTAGTTTTAAGTGACGTGCGCTTATGGTTATGCACTAATGTTGTACAGTTCTCTTGTAGTTGGATGAACTGCATCTTTTGCAGTTATTGTTTTGTGATATGTCTACACTGTATCCAGTAAAAAACTGACCCCCTAGACATTGTGCAATAAAAATGTCAAATCTAAACGAATCTGAATAAGGTGTCATACACTTTATTCCCAATAAATTTCTGAAGCGACTGCCAAATTTCGTTAAAAAATATTATTTCTTACCAAAGTTATTAAATGTTGCATATCTTTGTTACCAATATCGTGTTACATACTGCAGTCACTCAGGCTGAAGTGACGTTAGTTGATGCAATCAAAGTAACTGTTTTCTGCAGACAATTATGTTTTAATTAAACTGTTGAGACAAGAGAGAGTATGGTGCAAAAAAGTTTATCGCAGAATTTCCTAACAAGTCGTGGACACAGTCACGATTAAACAAATGGTTGCCTAATACTGGACACTTCACGTTTTGAGACAACCTCACAAAAGCTGTTGTAACTATTGTTTGCATAGAAAGATTTAGCTGAAATTTGGCAAGTTGGTTACCAATAGATGATACATTGTCGATGTAAGATTTTGCCAAAATCAGATATTGTATGTCAAAGTTACACAAATGTACAGTAACAGTGGGGTTTACTTGTGCAAAGCCATATTGGTAACAGAGATTGTTTGTTATCGATATTTAGCAATTAATAACTCAGCTAAGAAGTAATATTTTTTAACAAAATTTGGCGATGGCTACAGGAATTTACTGCAGACTATAAAGTGCGCGAAATTTCATTTAAATTCATTTAGATTTGACATTTTTATTGCATGATGTCTAGGGGGGTCAGTTTTTTACCGGACACAGTGTACAGGGTGCGGCAGAAAAAAGTGGACCCCTAAATTTTTTTTTAACTATTTAGGGGTCCACTTTTTTCTGCCGCACCCTGTATCTTACCTGTCATGTGTTTTAAAGTGCTTTATGCCTTAACAGTGTGTTGTTCTTATGAGTGGCTCATTGTGAACTCAAGATGTTCTTTAATTGCTATTTATAGTGCAAGAATGTAACATCTTACGTATTTACGTTTCATATTGTAGCATTACAAACTGTCCACGACAAGTGCTTCTTTTCTCAGCAGGGTATCATTCTTGTGGATATGGTCGCGTGTATCTACGCGCTGTGAACCCACACTATGCTCATATCATTTGTAGCGTAAATGCTGATAATTTTTATACAGTGCCATTGTATTAAGATATATGACATCTGTAGTCTGTATTCTTTACTGTTTTATTGTAACACCTGTCAGGCCCATTGAGAGCCACAGTGGGGCCTGGGGAAACATTCTTGTGGGCCACCCAAACATTCCTGTGGGGCCCTCTGGGGAGAAAATTTTTGAATTTTTCTTTTCAGAATGGTGCATTCTGGTGTACTTTATTTTTGGAGCGACGGCAGGGCCCCCCCAAATGTTGTGGGGCCTGGGGTAACTTACCCCCTACCCTGCCCTCTCGATGGGCCTGACATTTGTTGAACTTATTTTAAACTGCATTTAAGTATAGTGTAGCTGCATTTAATAGTATTATAGTACCTATGTGCTGTATGACATCGTACATTCCACCATTGTTACTTCTGGTTACTGTACCACTGATTATCATTTTTAGTCACAAGCTTGATGCTTGGCATTCCTGCATTATGGTTTGGTTATATACGTGCATGCTATTGACTTGCTTCTGTTTGTTGTATTTATTTGTCATTTAAAACCACTGATCTTTAACGTTTAAAGAGATGACGTTAACTTATTAATTTTATTTGTTTTTTTTTGCTCCTATGCTGGTTGTCACTTGTGAGTTATGCTAGATTGCTGGTGGAGAAAATAGTACACAAATAGACTGTGTTCTGTTAACCGATGTCATCACAATAATGACGTCCACATCAAAAAAAATTTTGTGCATGTTCAGAATTAAATTCCCAACAAAACATATAGGCCTATTTTGCATTTTTCCTATTTTAAAAATTAATGGAATGGTGCCATTTTGTAAACTTATTTATTGAACGATCCTCATATAATTATTTGAGTGATTTTAGTAGTGATATATGTCTGAACATCTTAGAGGTGGTATGTTTGCTGTGTGTAGAAGAAGAGACAGGAAACCCATTCTTTTATTAATGTTGTTATTTGCATGAAGATAAATTATACACTGTGGGCCATAAAAAATGTGCCACTTTAATTTTGTCCATATCTTTGCCAATTATTGACCGATTTTTAAAATTCTTTCACTGGCACACTCTGCAGACAATTTGCAATTATGTTATTATTATATATCCCACCACACGGTAAATGCGTTTCTACACTACCTTGTGAAATATAGATGTAAGCAAAAACTAAAGATAATCACAAAAATTTAGGTAAATGAAAGAAAACGCTTCAGACCAACATTGAGATGAATGATTCATATGACACTAGACTGTGTTATACCCACACAGTCTAGTGTCATACAGACCATTCACTGCAATGTTGGTCTGAAGTGTTTTTTTTCAATTTTACCAAAATGTTTGTTTCTTATTTTCGTTATGTATGCATATTTCATTGATAGTTTTCCAATTGAAAGGTCAAAAGGTGCTGCTGATCTTCATTTCTGTGTAATGTGCATGTTGACCTGAGTGACCTGCTGTCTTTCATTGTTCTTACCTCTGCCAAGGAGGTTACGTGATGCCTGGCGTTTATTTATTTATCCGTCTGTTTGTCAGCAGGATTACAGGATTGTCGGTTGTGACATTAAACCCTACTCATTCACTCAGCAGGATTACACAATAAGTTACAGGTGGATTTGGCTGAAATTTCCAGGGAAGGTTAGATTTCAGCATCTGGATTCAAGATAGGATTGTCGGATTCTTTACCGTTGCCACATAGGGCAAACGCTGCTGCTACCTGGTGAATGCAAAGAAATTGTTGTATTAATTTTAAATTTTTTTTTGGTGTTTACCATGCCAACTTTGGCTCATGTTTGTGATATATTGTGTTCAGGCCCATCGAGAGAGGAATGTGGGGTAAGTTACCCCGGGCCCTGCGACGTTTGGGGGCCCTGTAAGTAAGTAAGTAAGTAAGTGAAGTGTAAATTTATATAGCACATACTCAAAAAGATTCTAATGTGCTGAAAAATATAAAGTACAACAGAATGTGCCATAATAAAAATCAAAATTTAAAAATTTCCTCTTCAGATGGGCCCCACGAGAATTTTGTCCCTGGGACCCATGGTGGGTCTGGATGTCCCTGATTGTGTTTGTGTTATTTTGTGCTGAATACCAGGAAAACGAAAACAAAAGGCATGTTTGGCTTTACTAGAATACATAGAAGAGAAGGGTAAATGGCGATGCATAATGTTCTACATAAGAGAGAAGTTGGCAATTTTCCACTAACTTAGTATTCTGATCAATTTGCCAAAAAATGTTTTCGTAGGTGATGTAGTTTCTGGAAGGGATATTGAGCTAATCATTTTTCTGACACAGGGTTACATGCTAGTGATGTGTTATTTGATGTTGCTCACATATATGGATGTGATATTTTTATTTGTTCTGATTGTCCACGTTTATTATCAATTGCTATGATCCTGTGCATTAAAATATGCATTGCTGGGCTGGTGTCACTATGTTTTGTTATGCTTATTTCTCTATATTTTTTCTCATTTGCAAAAATAGGATTGTTGGAACTTGGGTTAAAGTTTTCATAGTTGAATATAAATATGAGTTCAGATTCTGGATCCATTGACACATCACTGATGAATTCTGCAGGGCAGAATAAGAATTAGTTAACAAAAATCTGCAGTAAATATTTTACCTAAATGGGTAAAAAACTCACTAATTAATGCTCAAGCCTCAATCTAACTCAATCTAAAGCTGAAACTATACCAGTTGACAATTATGAGAAATTGAGAGCAGTTGTTTTTAGCGGGTAGTATGAGCATTAATTGACTTCCTGCATGAAATAATCGACCTTATTGATCGAGTTCAATGGATTCAGCTGTCTTTTACTGAATGAGAACTTGGTCTACAAGAGTGTAACTGTGAGGCAACCCTATTCACTTATTCAGGCAGATTTTTATAAGAGGTTACGTTTAACCACAATACATGTATCACAGACGACAGACTGACTGACGACACATCATACCCAACGATTGGCCAAAAACTGTCCTAAAATGTTTAATTAATTTCATCACGGTTTTTAGTGAAAAACCTCGACGAAGACTCGTTTGCTTGACCACATTTTGAATGGTTGCAAGGAACATCACTGTAGGTTGAGCGACGGTGTCACTGTCTGGGCACTCTACAGTTTGAGACGTACAATTCTTGTCTCCCTTTCTCTCTATAGCTCAGTCTCTTAGATGATCATGCATGGAGTCAACTTTTTATCATGCGAGTCAACTTCGGGCTATTTATATTTCGCGTGACACTGTCGCTAGTGGAATTGCAAGGTACCAATGCGTTAGAATTACCACAGAGTGAGTTTTAAAAAACCCGTGATTACCACATCGAAGTGATGTCAGCAGCGATGCTGTGCGGTGTCTCTGGCCATGCTGCTGCTGCTGCTGCTGCTTACTGCCTAGCGCGCATCCGACTAGTAGTAGACTGCCATCTTGTTTCCCTGAGTGGCGGATGTGTACGGCTGCGGCGTTGCCGACCGATGGACGGAAGGCGATGGCGATCGTCCGGCGTTTTGCGCGTCGGAGGTCGCTGCGAACCAAGACGATTGTGGTGATCTAATGTCGACATTTGACGCGCCGATCTCGCTTACTGTGCGCCGATATTGGAGTTGGCGGATGCAGGCGACACCACCAGGCTAGCGGTCGGCGAGTCGCCGACGGACGATTGGACTGGCTGTTTGTCAACAGTTCCAGTCGTCGTCGTCTTGTCGCGTGTCGCGTTTGTCCGTAGTCGTCTAGGTGGTATTTGAAGCTTTCCAAGGATATACGACTTCTGAAGCGACGATGGGCACTCGGACTACGTTGCAGCCTGTATTCGAGTCGGTCAAGACCGACCATACGACGGTCCACGGCGCCGTTCCTCACCGCCACAGCTCTAGCAAGGTCTCCATTGCAGTTGTTTCTTTAACATTTTTCGTGATCTACATACTGGACATATATATGAAAACAGCAATCTTTTACTGTGCTTTACCAGTCTCATGATAAGCAAAATCTGGTTGCTCTATGGGAGAATTTACCCATCTACCCCGAAATTCTAACCCTATCTTTAACTTTTCTAAATTGCTATAAGCTGAATGTAAATGGTGTCACAATACGGTGTCACCACATTTTAAAGGGCCACCGTTTTAAAAGGCTGCTATGGTTAGGGTTATGGTTTCATCGTAGTCTAAAACAAGTTTTTTGGGGCCTGTTGGAATGGCAGTTTTTCGGAATCACAGATCCGAACTCATGAAACATCGCATCGGCCACATTGACCATACACTGGGTGGTCGGTACCGAAATAAGGTTAGAGTTCAAGGGTTAGTCAATAGCCGGACCCAAATCGGGTTGACGGGGACAGTTCACTGGTTCAGACAGGGATAGGGTTAGTGATAGGGTTATGAATTGGATAAATATGCATTTTCGGAATAGATTCTGCCTCTCTGACCAAATGACAATGGTACAAGTTCAAGAAGTTCCTGTACTAAGTGCAGTTAGAAGGTTTATCATTTTCCAATCTGTGCAATGTAGGTTTGCAAAGTGTTGGGGAGTTTACAAAGCTTGTATGTGTGTGGCGCCGCTACGTGGCAGTCGCATTTTCTGCGTGTCCGATGAATTTGTATGAATACTGCCCTTGTATGCGTTTCTGCTTGCTAAAAGTATACTGCGTTCTAGCCTGTGGTTTCTGGAGTACGAAGGTTCATGTTTTTTCCAGTTTGCCGAGCCCTCGTGGAATATTTCGCCTGGAAAACCCGCTTCGTGCTCAAGCCTAGCTAGACTGTTGGCCGTGGCCATGTTCTGTGTGTCCTACATGTTCAGCCATGTGTGACCAAGTCTACGGTCGTGGTCAGCTGCTGGGGCTGTGGTTGCAAGCCGAGTACAGCTTCACTGATTTCACTCGCCGCCAGGTGTGGTCTGCGAGGCTTGGGTGTGAGAGGTCCACCCCCCGCGGCCGTTGCGGAGGACAACACCAACTTGCAGCCGCTGCCCATTGATGAGCTGGAGCTGATCGACAACTTGACATTGTCTTGCCACTGTTTGCTGGACGACCTGCAATGTTTGCCTGAGATGCTGTTGAGATGTGGATTGTGTGTGGCGCCGCTACTTTGGCAGTCGCGTTTTCCACGTGTCTTGGATGTTTGTCAGGCCACCAGACATTGTCACACGTGACACACTGTTGTATTTTCAGACAGTCATACATAGTTTGTCCTGACTTGCGGTTTTATTTGTGGACCATTTTTTTTTTAGTTAGGCCACGTTAAAAAATCGTAATGTAATGTAATGTAATGTAATGTCTCTTTCATTGCTTTGCTATAAAGAATACTTCTCTTTTTTGCTCTGGAAACACATGTATCTGGTGTCCTGGTCTCATCAGTCATTACCTTAACTTAATGGTACTGAATGTTGCTGTGATGTATTGTTACATGCATATTATGCTGTGTGGCTTTTGTATGCAGATGTCTGATGATAGCACGCGGATTGGTTCTCCAGCAGGCCGCAGTGCAGATGAGCCACACATAGGAAAATATCGGCTGATCAAAACCATCGGCAAGGGCAACTTTGCTAAAGTAAAGCTCGCAAAACATCTTCCGACTGGTCGTCAGGTGAGCTTCTTGGTCTTTATTTTATGTTTCTGTGACAGCGATGCGTCTTAAGACAAAGATGAACTTACCCGCTCAACCTCCTACTCTTCGTGGGACGGGAAATGAGTAGTTGAAACGGGCTACGAGGTGAAGCCTAGAGTGGCTGATTAGGGCGGTGGTATGTCTGCTAGCTGCAAACCGCGGGTTCAGTTGTTCGTTAATGCGGGCAATGGATAGCTGTATAGTGTGCCGCAGTATCATTAGCTCATGCCAATCAGCTGCCACTTCCGAGATTGTTAAAGCGCTTCTGGAAATTAGTGACTGAAATTGACACCTAACAAAACTAATAAGGACTTAGCACTTAGACGGTCATGGTAGTTACCAATAAGCTTCTTTTTAAAGTATTAGTCACAGCACTGCTGGAGTCGGTAAGCAAGTATGCAGTATGGGCTTATACCACTCCAGGCAGTGCTGTAACATACCAGATTACTCCTCCCCCTGTACTTAAACCGTGCTCTGATCACAGACTACATGGTTGTTTGCTTTGTGATGTAGGACTGCAGCCAAAAGTTGTGAAAGCAGTACCAGTGCAAGCTGAGTGTGGTTTAAAATTAGATATATTTACAGTCAATGTTAACTGGTATAGAGGAGTCATTTCTGTTCACCAGGCTCGTTCGTTAATGGTATGATGTGCCTGCCAACTTCAACAGCATTAAGTGGAGTGAGCAGTGAGCATTGTTGTTCTGCTTGCAGGTTGCTATAAAAATCATTGACAAAACACAACTGAATCCATCCAGTCTTCAAAAGGTAAGGGCTGAAGAATGTGCAGTTTTGTAGCACTACAGGGTGGGCCAATAAAAAACGTGGCACTTTACTTTTGTCCATATCTTCGCAAATTATTGATGGATTTTTAAAATTCTGTCACTGGCACACTCTGCGGACAGTTTGCAATAACGTGATTATTATATGTCCCACCATACCGTAAATGCGACTCTACACAACCTTGTGACATATAAGTAAAATGTACGTATATAACGATAATGACAAACGGACATTTTGGAAAGTTAACAGAATAACACTTCTGAGCAATGTTGTGGTGGATGATCTGTATGACACTAGACTGTGTGGGTCTAACACAGTCTAGTGTCATATAGATCATTCACTCAGTGTTGGTCTGAAGTGTTTCTTTTTATTTACCTACATGTCCTAAGTTTTCTCTTATGTTTACATTTCACAAGGTATTGTAGAGATGCATTTATGGTGTGGTGGGATATATGATAATCACGTTGTTGCAGGTTGTCTGCAGAGTGTGCCAATGAAAGAATTTTGACAAGAAATTTGAGCTAATGCTGACGAGATGCGCGAAAGCCTATAGCAGTTCCTGTTCACAGGCAATCTTAGTCTATCTCCATCAATTTTGTCGCAATTCACTCTTTTGCAGCCTAAAATCGCCAAAAAATTACGTAAGGTCAATATTTTTAGCATTCAAGGTCATCGATGTTGACATTCGTAAGAAGCTCGTCGCCAGTGCTTGTTATGATAAGCAGCATGGCTGTGCCTATCTGCAACCATTTACACACTACAAGCCAACAGAGGATAAATAACCACTTTTTACAGGGGTTCCCCTCTTTGACACCCACGTGTGCAGGCCTGCTTGAATCTAGAGGGTCCGGACTTGGACTGTTAAAATCTACATTCCATGCTGAATATTTCATACGCAGGTTGTCTTGGTCTATCTCCAGCCATTTTGGCACAATTCACTCTTGAAATGTGTGTCGCAGCGCAAAATTGTGAAAAAAATTCACTAAAAGCTGCTACTTTGGGGGTTAAAGGTCATTCAAGGTCGTCGATGTTGACATTTCTAAGAAGGTCGTTGGCAGTGCTTGTTGTGATAAACAGCATGTCTGTGCCATTCTGAAGCCATTTGTTACGCACGATTACTTGTTTCACTTACGGCCAAAATTTGGGTGTCTTCACATTTATAATTTTGTCGTTGTAATACCGGCGATTGAGGAGAAAGTCTTAATTTTAGAGTAGGATACAGATAATAAAACTAATAAAACAGTTTGCAGATGATTGAAATCGATCAAGTGCGACATTTTATTTCCTGCCATGTGTATGTATACATCGGCCATAGCATAACGTGTGGAGTGGCGCCACGTTGTGAATGATATAGACTTGTGTCGCAGCCCAAAATCGACAAAAAATCCATAAACCCCTCTATTTTGGCGTTCAGGGTCATTCAAGGTCATTGAATTTGGCGCCAATCGAGAGCCAGTGTATGACTTCCTATTAGTGATTAATGCTAACCTAGGCCCTATCTCACACCGTTACTGAGATACAGCGACTTATTAGCCAAAAATCGCAAATTTTGCCCACCCTCTCTCGTTTAGCGGCCTCATTCGGTTTGATTCCCTTCGAATTTATGGAAAACCTTTACGGTTCCTGAAACTAGACTCTTCCAGGCAGCCGACGGTGAAGATTTGGTAATCTTAGCTTGCACCGTTTTTGACTGATCCACTTGTGTGACGGACAGACAGACAGCGTATGACTGTAGTTGGTTGAGTAGAACCTAAGAATTAGCTTTCTGGCAGTGTAGTTCACGTTTAGATGACTGCTTATTTTATGTTGCACATGGATGTTTTTGCTCACCAAGTCTCTTCTGTAGCTTTCGCCTGTCTGGCAATATGTATAGAGCATTTTCAGATAGGCTGGTTTGTGGTTGCCTGATAATGAGTTTATGACCATTCACCAGATAACAACTTGGCTTACAGGAACAGGAGCCCCCTAGTTATCTGCTGTAAACAACATTATCCATGCAGTTGTTCATCAAGACTACGTTAGCTGGACTAGTTACTGGTAGATGTGCCTTCAGCTGGCTGTAGTAATGCTGATATGAGGAGTGGTGTGGACTGGGAACTGCTGTAACCGACTGCTGAGTAGTTAACATGATTGACAGCTGGCCACTATGCCCAACTGATTGCCTGTTGACAGTGTTGACGCATCTGCACTGATTGTAGGGGCTTGCCTGCTAAGCCACCTTTGCCGGACTGCCTGCCATTGTGGTTATTTTACAGTAAATTGTGGATTACCAAAGCCCAGTAGACTGGGTGATTTCTGGTTGTATTTCAGGTAACTGAAAATAGAAGGTTGGCTAGGTGGGGGAACTGGAATAGAAATTGCTAAGATTCAAACAGTCATCAACTCAGACAACGTATTATGTACAGAGCGCAGCTGGAGCTTTATGCCATTGTTGTGATGACTGGCCTGCAGCGCCGTATATGGTGTATGAGTGAGAAATGATAGTACGTAGGGGATAGATGAAAACGGCGGCAGCGGGCATGCATGGGTGTGGGTGGGTGGCCGTGGCAGTCCAGTGGGATGGTGATGATGACCGTACTGTATATGTAACGTTCGGCCTGTATGCAGTAACCACGCACGCCGGCTGGCGCCTGTCTGACGCTTGCTGTTGCTGCTGCTGCTGCTAGAATTCTGGGAGTAGGGCGCCAGTTTCTGACTCACGTCCAGTAAATGCCGGTCCGGCCTGGGTGCTCTAGTATATAGAAGTCCTAGTCCATGAAGATACCCGTCTGCTGGCCAGCTAGCGGCAGCTGCAGCCTGCACCAGCCAGATAGTATACTCTAGCATCTGTAGCAGGGTAGCGCGAACTCTAGTGGGACATTTCATTCTCATTGGACAGTTTGTTTTAAGCTGCAAATCCAGTTTCGCTATGCGCTGCACGGATCTGGTGGATGCTAGTTGCTGGTGAAATTTCTCTGGGCGATTTGTGGAGCCCCGTTGATTTTCTTTGACTGCCGGTCATTTTGCCAACAAGCCAGTGTTGCCATGCCATTCATACTCTATTAAATTGAGGGCTGAATGGCAAAACATCGTATCTACCGTTGACTACAGCAAAACATCTTAACTACAAAATTTAAAGTTGTTCAAAATACTATTTTAATATTTATCTTTTAGCATAATAAAAAATAGCAAACAATTCTGGCTGCTATTCATTAACAGAACTTTCATAACACTGGACAGAAGTCAAGAAGAAAAGACTCGTGTAGAAAGTTGTTTTCTCGGAAAGTCATCGAAAACCATTAGGATGTTTTGCCATTTTTCCCACCCTGTGTTTTACTGTTTTGTGCACCACAATGCATTGGGCATTGGGCGTCTCTCGGACAGGTATATGCATCATTAATGTTGGTTGGTCGCAGCACCTGCTGAGTGTGACCGTGAATTGCCCGTCTTTCTGTCCCCCAGACAGACAGACGCGCCTTCATCACTCACCTTTATGATGTCAGAGCTGTAGAAAAAAAGAGAATAATTCCCATGGTTGATGGTTCGGCGACTAATGGACTGTAGTGAGAGGAGGCGCTGTTGGTTGCCATGGTGACAGGAAGCTGGAAGAAGGCGGAGTAGAGTAGCCGTGAGCATAGTAGTTATCCTGTTACCAGTGCATTAGCAGCTTTTTGGCCGTTCTGGTTGCTACGAGTTGGCGTTTTACCTGTGCTATTGCTTTTATGGAATTAACTGAATGTGCACAAGTTTTTTTGACAAGTATTTTCACAGATTTGTGTAGGAAATTTGGATCTGCTTGAGTGATGAAAATATTAGAAACGTGCTGAATGTTTTCCGCAAATTCTTTACAGATTACACATCTCATTTCTGATTGACTATCTGCCTAAACGGTTGTTCGGACTTTGTGAATTCGTGTATCTATCATTTTCCCGCTGTTTACTATAGCTGCCTGCTGCCTACTTCTCCTTACATGCTGATCGTGGTACAATTGCATTGTGCTGTACAGAGAAATTCACACGTCACAAGACTTATTAGTAGCCAATAGCCAGCGGCCATTGGTCACGTATACTGTATATGCGATGTGTCACTCACGACTGTCTGTATTTTCTGGGCGCATTAACAACACCGTGGGTGCCCTCGGTGGGGACTGAGGAGGGCATCTAAAAGCAATGCCTCTACTGTCGTTTTTGCTGTTCCGCTTTTCACGAGTTGCTCTGGAAGTTAGGCCGGTTCTTCTAAGGTTCTTGGGTCGGGGTCAGTCTTTATGGACCGATTTCAGTGGCAAGTTTTATTGTCAGCTGCCATCCATCTTCATCTCTGCACTCTGCATTTTCCTTTGCTCTGATGAATAGGGGCAACGCAACAGGACGTTCTCCACTCGGTGACCCCTCCCTCTTAATTCCCGAGTTTTTGCTGCCCCTGGAGTGGACCTGGTTCATGGAATAGTCTACTTTACTTGCTCACTGTTTGCACATCAGATAATGCTTTTACGAAATGTAAATTAAAACTTCTATTAAAACTGCCAGTTCAGAGCACAGAACGCTAGCTCACTGATTGTGTAAATCGCTCTTGTGCTTGCAGTAGCTTTTGTCGCTTAGCCTACTGCGTTGTGAAATTGATACGAATTATCATAAATTTTAATCACATTATATTCTTAACACTTGAAGCCTTGAACAGATAGCAAATGTAGGCTGACATTCGATGTGTTGTGTTCGTTGACAGTTGTACAGAGAGGTGCGCATTATGAAGATGGTCGACCACCCAAATATCGGTAAGTAATTTGCATGCTGAGAATTGCAGTTCATGATGTGATCATGCAGCCGTTTTAATAGGCCCCGTTACGGGTCTTGCCCGTCCGTCCATCTGTCTGTCCGTCTGCTGCCTTTCTCGTCTCGTTTGTGCTTTTTACTGGCTTGATAGCAAAAGTCTATAGTAATGCAAAAATTGATGTGACCATTCTCTATGGCTGGAGTTACCTGTGTGCCATTTTTCAAGTGCTAAAAAGTCAACGTCAGCGTAAGTGCAGTGCATTGGACGAGTATGTGGACGGCCGCAATCGTCGCAGCATTCGGCCGACGTCTTGGCTTGTTGGATGCACAGTTAGCTGTGAGTATGTGGTGGCAAAGCAGTACTTTGTTCATTCACTTTTTTTGGGTGACGTTGGTTTATTCACTGCTCCATAGTTCTGTCATTTGTGCCCGTGAAGAGCTATAGATATCTTAAACCTTGCACGTGTTTGTGGAAATGATAATCCGTCTGTCCGTCTGTGTACGTTTTACGACCTTTCTGCACAAAATACAGCCTACTGATGTCCCATAATGCGCTGTTGTTCTAGCCTTCAGGTGCCTATTCGGCGCTGGCATTTACCATATACTCGTACACGGAATGGGGTGTTTTCTGTTTTTATAGTACTGTATGTCAGCAAGTTTGCTGGTCTGTTGCCGACCAGTTTCTTAGATTGTGCCCTCATGAGGTTATACAAAGGTGGGCTGAGTTTTGGTGTTTGGCTTGTGGTCATCGTTACGTAGCTAAAGCGGCTACGCTGTCCTGTCATTAGACAAGACGATCATATATTGCTCTTTTCACCGTCGTTTATTGTCCCCTGGAGGTGGAATGTCCTCATAACCTTCTCTGAGGTCGTACTTTGCTGCTAGAAGATGCATCAGTTTAGCGGGATGACCACCTTTCCTTAGTTCTGCCTGGTGAGTGACTCATGTATATATCTCAGCTAGGAATCATGAATGGAACACTACATGGGTGCTTGGAAACTGTGCATGGGTGGTCTAGCAGAGTGTCCGTTTGGCAGTTACAACTCACTGGTCTCTGCCATAGATGTAGTCACTCGTTGTGACCGGCACGTTGTGTTGTACTTCAGACCTCCATGGAGCATGGCCACTGAGTGAGTCAGGTTGTCGCCGGCCTTGTGATGATTGGGTGCGTAACGGTGGGCCATTGTTAAGTATGTACATAAAAACCTATAACAGGCGCCAGTTTATAAGTTAAGTCACAGTGTGATGTGTTCTTAGCTCTCGAACCAAAAAAATGTATTTAGCAGCTGTTTAAACTGTTCGCGTAAGTGTTGGTTTGTCTCGGATGAACTGGAAGCTATGGAGATTGACGTGGAGTTTATGCTACAGGCAAGCTACAAGCGTGGTGAAACGAATGGATTCATTTATGTTTCATTGTATGCTGATTACTCTGGTAAGACTTAGCTGTGAAAACGAACAGCTAATCAGTATTTGTCTTCACAGGCGACCGTTCTTTGTATAGTCACTCGCTACAGTTATAACTTGGACGATTTTACCGTATAAGCGCTGGTGGCCGGAGGGTAAGATAGGGTGCTCTGACGGACGGACACTTGTTTAATACCGCTGCCGACGATGATGATGTGCAATAGCGTTTGGCTGTAGGCGACGTTTGCTAGCTTGGCATTGCAGGTCATACCAGTAGTCCATTCATGTTGCCTCAGGTCTTCGTACAGCTTGTGCATTGTGACTCATGCATACAGTTCTGTATAGTAGCACCTACTGTTTACGGTAATTTTGTTGTGTTGAAGCTAGCTGATTTTTCGTCATTGGCTTGATGTGTACTGTGTTGGCGTGAGTGGGCGTGGTGGCTATCTGTATTCTGTCGTCTGTGATGTGATCGCTCTGTGAAACCGCAGACTTCCGTCTTTCTGTCTGTCTGCGGAACATTAGTTACAATTACTCACGCTACGGAGTGTGCTAGCATTAAGGCGGTGCCTACATCGTCCTAAAGCAAAAATTGCATGCAATTGTTTTAGTTTTATATGTAGGCACTTTCTGAGCGTTTGCCTTGATAATGGCTGTGTCAGTGTGAACTGTGTGATGATATCATGACAGTACATCTAGGTGTGGAGGGGGCATGTCATTTCAGCTATGTCTGAATACAGCGCAAGTCCCACACAGTCTGTCAAAAGCCTCAGTAGTCTAGGTCGTGTGCTGCAATGTATTTTATCCCCGTGTTCGCGAAAACCTATATATGTGTGAGTATTGAATGAGTATATACATTAATGAGTGTGAATGCGGTGTTGATACATACAGCGTCAGTAGCAGAGCTGCTATAGTGGTCGTCACTGCATCGTAACCATATATGCGTAGTCAGAAATTGCAGTGGAGGAGTGCGGAGTGATGCCTGAAGGGCTGAAAATTGGGGCGGAAGGTTAAGAACGGCAGTTTTTGGTAAGGGACACCGCTCCTCTTTTCTGTTAGCTATTTGATTTGGGGAGCACTAAGCTTTCCAGCAGACGTGAATGCTTTGTGGGCAGCAAAAGCTCTGAGAATGTATGTATCATGGTGCTGATCTGGTTATGTGCTACTGCAAAAGCTTGCATTTGCGACTGACGGTGGTGGGTTGGGGGTAGAGATCCGGGGGAGGCCGTGGCTGCCTACCGTTCCCCCCTCCCTGTCTTTACGTCAGTGACGGTGACGACATATTCTGCTGGTGCCTTTATCTTGCAGACCGGTCGGTTGGTCGGTCGTCAAATGAAAACGTCGTTTGCTTGGCCGTGTCTGCTTGACCGGCGCGCATTATGTCTGTCTGTCCGTGCGTTGGTCGGGTCGATTCAAGGCGTCGGCGACGTGCGTGTGTCCGTGTGCATGCCAAGCGCTGCCTGTGTCACACTAAAATGTCTTCCCCGTGAAAAATCCACCCGCGGAGAGGTAATCACGGATTTGATATGTCTCCCCTTATTAAAATGTCGCCGGCTCCATAAAAATCTTCCCATTATAGGATCGCCCCTCCCCAGAAAAGTCTTCTCCCGGCTGACAATTTACCGGTAAAAATTTGCCCGGCGGGACATTGGCAGATCGCCTGACTGACTGCCTGAGTGACGGTGGGGTGTCTCGTCCCTTCTCTAGCGCTCTGTATCCGTCTGCGTCTGTGCGTCCGTCTTGTTTCTGTTGATACACTCTGTACGTGACGTCACACACACGTGAGAAGCGTCATCGTCGCCCGCATCAGTGTTGCTGCTGCTGCTGCTTCTGCTTTCTATTTTCATTTAACCGGAAGACTAGTTGTTTCTTTGCAACGTATCTCCAGATTTGTTGCGGTGCATTGAATGTTTTGTTCTGATCCGGATGCACTTTTTTTCTGTCGTCGAAGTATTCAAGGGTAGACACCCTCTTTCTCCCGGGTTAGTTATGTGAATATGGCAGGTGCATATACCTAGTCTGATACTTTCTGTCTTTTAAGCTGTTGAACTGACTTGTGCAGGCGTAGTTTCGTTCGCTGGTACCTGTTGGGTTCATTCTTCAGAAATAAACGAACATGATGATGCATGGAACGTTGTATTTCCAGTTCCAGTATAGGACCTCGTCCATTTAGCATTCTCATTTTTTGTCAATCTATAATTCGACCATTTGCACTTCTGAGTTATTGCTGCCTGAATTTTGATGTCTTACGAGTAAAACGAAAGTGGCCTGGTTGCGGCGTTTTTTTAACTACCGGTAGTTCCATTTTCAGTCAATTTCTGAACTTGATAGTCAATGCATGGTGACGTAACGTAATGGTATTGCGCATATTTTGACATTTTTTGAATTTAATGTCTTTTTATCACTGCTGCGGTTTTCCCGTAGATTATTATGTATGGGTATGGCGTTTTTTATTGGGCCTTGTAATTGGTGTCCTTGATTATAGTGGCTGGCAGCTACAGCTGCTGTCTCTGATGAGGTATGCTGACCGTGCATCTTAGAATCAATATTATGCTGGCGCGGTGACGCTTTAATTAGTTGCCGCATGGCGTGCTGCTAGGAGATATAGCGTGAGATGACAATGTGGTAACTGAAGCTTGGCTGATGCTGCTGCAGAACTTGTTAAACGACGTTTTTTCCTTAAATTAGTTTCATTGGTGAGCTGCAATCTCGTGTGCTGCTGTGAATGCACTTGGGCCTGCATCTAACGTTGATGACTACTGCAAGTAACTGACTGAAATTCCGAATGACGTCTAAAACCTGAAATTTAATTTCATTTACCGTTAACTTATAGATAACGTCTAGTTGAGACTGGTTTGCAATTTGAAACAGCATGCATACAATTTTCGCTTATTGGTGACCTGAAGTGTACGCACTCTCGGGTGAGGCCGAAAAGGCTCTAATGACCGGTTTTTGAAACCCAGGTAACCTAGGGGTAGCCCGTGAATCTCGAGTTACCCCTGTTGGTAAACTCGGTGAGAACCCGAGTTGCTAAAACACCAAAACTTACCCCGAGATTTGGCCCTTGCTGCGTAAACTGGGCATATATTTTTTTATCGTTCTCATGGACACAGGTTTTTTTTAAAGTTTTCCCAGGGCATTCTGTCTGTCTGTCTAGTTCTTTCCTTAGCTACCGTGCTAGACCCAGTCAGCGTTATCTTTACGTTCAGCTTGTGTATACAAATCACCTTTATCTGGCTTTTTATCTCCAAGCTGACCCGTTTCACTTTACCTCGGTTCGCTTCTGTGTGACTTCATGGGCAGTTAGACTGGCCACTTGCAGGCAGTCTGTGTCAACGTATAGGGTAGTAATTGACGAATTGGGCATGACCCTGCACGCTTTATGTTTGCAAAATATGCATGTACTTTGTCTAGCAGGACTACACTGTCTGTTACCAAATGCCAAGTTTTGTATACTACACTGTGTCTCAAAAAAAAGCATGTGACTACATTTTTTGCAATAACTTGAACAATGAATGTCCGATTATAATAATTTTTGGCACACTTATTAATGAGACTATATGTCATCGAATGGTG
>Ga0209454_1000686_pt1 | contig 18600 bp, 13 predicted proteins | sample WorMetHERISLAND1_2_FD_187400 | JGI IMG/M metagenome (GOLD analysis project Ga0209454, IMG submission 187400) | Marine gutless worms symbiont microbial communities from Max Planck institute for Marine Microbiology, Germany - Olavius geniculatus... | ecosystem: Host-associated > Annelida >... | reverse complement strand
GCCGTTAAACTATCAGAACTGAAACTGCATAAATTTAACTTGTATTACTGCCTGTAATTGACATATTTTGACTGAACCGCTGTATTGCCAGATTTAACCGCATTCCTTTGATTTAGTGCAAACTGACATTTTACTGGATTTATACTCGATTGATATCTCAACAGTATGAAACTCTGTTTATTTTGAATAGTGTAGGTAGGCTGTGAGAACTGTTTGTGTTGTATGTTTGTATTATTGTGAAACCCCTTTATTATTTTCTGATAAAATTTTAATCATTTTTCTTATTATTAAAAAAACAGTCAAACTCAATAACTGGTTTTTAAATTTTGCCCTCTTATTACTTTCTGCTTGTTTTTGTAGTTTAATAATAATTGTAATTTTGTTGTATGTTTTTATAAATATAAAGATTTGTGGATTCTTCCCCCATCAGCCTTCGAGTTTATTGATTACGCTAGCATTCAGTGTTATTAAGTTCATACAGGTCACTGCAGTCAAGGTCGTGACACAGACTCACAATGGGCTTTGCCAATATTGCTAATGATATTCTTATTGCATTAATTTTTTTACAGATATGTTTCTGTGTAGTAGTTGCTGGTGAAGTCATTGCCAGTGACGTGATGTAACACAGAAAAGACAAACATCTCAAGACTGTTACCGGTGCTTAGCTCATGAAGTTGCCTTCGCTCGTACATCGGGCACGGCAAGCTGATGATACTATGACAACTACTAAAATCAGATATTTTCATCACATCACATCACTTCCAGTGGACACGCTGCTTTACTTACATGAGCACACCATGACAAAGAAAGACATTCATCTCAAGGCAATACACCATACACAGAGGAGCAGAAAGAATGGACTGTTGAAAGCATTTGTCACAGAAACGATTAAGTTCTAGCATAAGCTGAACAACTATGCAAAGAAAAATGTGCAATGTACAACAATCGGTTTCACAGACCATCTGTTTTGCTTTCATCAGCTTGAAACGATCATAGTCAGTCAACTGCTTCTTCTGTTAAACACATCAATCACAACACATTGAATGATGGCAGAACACCAGCAGAGCTAGACTATAAGAAAATATATTGGGCCTCCGTAACAATCAAAAAGTTCTATTGTACAGTACAGCCAAATAACTGCTTATCAGAAATCATGTAGAGATAGTTACCACCCAAAGCCCTAAAACTTGGCAGCAAACAACAAAACTGAAAGTAGCACCAGCATCTGATGCAAATAATGAACAGTGAGTGAGTAACGTCCCACCCGACACAGTATAGGTCATTTCGGAGACGGCCTTTCCAGGCAGAATGCACACAAGCACCTTAATCGAATGGTAAATTTAAACTTTACAATAAACAGAAAGTTTAACCTTTACAGAAACACAAAACACAAAAATGAGGTTAACCTAAAATTGTAAGAACTCCACTATACGCGTGCATGTGTAATTAACATAATGGTAGTTCTAATAATCTTCCGTTATCCTCCAGACAGTCATCAATGTGATAATACTGTCTATTGGAGGACAGGGGGCAATAATGAACAGATAAACAGCAACTGTGTCAGTTCAGAGTAACATAACTGCATCACTGAACTTGCTCTGACGGCACTTCCTGATTATCATCATTCACTGACACAAAAATGCTGTTAAAACAGTAGTCACAGCGTCATTCATCCAATTCAGCTATTTATGCCAATGAAGTGAGACTACCAAAAAAGCCAACTTAAAATAATTACGGGAGTTAACAGAACAGCCACTCAGATATTAAGAACAAGTTACAATGATGGGGGCTCATACACTATCGCACCTAACAGTGATAGACTATTGCAGTAACTTCCTAGGGTTAGGATTAGGGTTAACCCTAACCCTAACACTAACCCTAATTCTAACACTGTTAGGTGCGATAGTGTATGAGCCCCCAACGATGCATGTCTATTTATTACCTTTTCAGCATTTTTACCTTAGTTCTATGTAACAAAAATGGCATGTAACCAGCAAACCATGACTGGAGTAATGACCAAACAACTGGGATGTTACCAACTGCCATTGTTTACCGTACTGCACTATTTCACTAAAGCACAGACAAGAGACAGAACGCTATAAAGACCTTTTCACGATCGGCAATTTTCTTTGCCCACGTTGTCTCCGCCCATTGCTTGTCGACCTCGGCCTTCTCCCATGCTTTGCGTACAGCTCCGCTCCTTGCTCCATGTGGAAACTTAATGACAAACTTGGTTAGATGCAACTGCTTGAAACTCATAGACTTGCGCTTCACTCCACTGCATGGGCCATCGATCAAAGCCTATAGCAGGCAACATAACGAGTACAAATTGAGAAAAAAACACAAGGAATACACCCCTATCTTATCACCAAATTTTCATAACATCGAATACTTTACACAATGAACATCTAAAAACTGTAAAATGCTATTTAATTTACCAGTGCTGACATTACAGGGATGTCATTCTGCGTTACAATGCTGTTATTTTCGCGTTAGACGAGCCAATAGCGGTAGAATAATGCCTTTTAAGGGGGTGCCCCTTACAATGAATTACAAGCAGACTTTATGCTAGCATCAAATAGCAGATGTGCAGATCCGTGGATGTTGCAACAGGTAACGCTGCAATTAAGCTTTAATTCACTACTTTAAAAATCCTCTAACCGTATTCCTAATCTTGACCCTAATCACAACCCTAACACTAACCATGCAACATCCACAAATATGCTTTTTACACGCGAGAGCTAGCATAGCTATAGCACATATTAGCTACAGTAATTCTGTCCGTCCGTCCGTCCGTCACAATCCGGTACCGTTTGCAGACCAAGTGAGACTTTGGGTTTTCACCATGATAGCATGGAGTCTCTAGTATTTTGTGACAAAATTTCATGCCTCTGGGTAAAGGGGCTCCTGACGAACGAGGGGGCGAAAGAGGGGCACCTCCCTAAAAGGCATTATTCTACTGCTATTGGCTCGTCTAACGTGAAAATAATTGCAGATAGGCACAGACATGCTGCTTATCATAACAAGCACTGGCGACAGGCTTCTTAGAAATGTTAACATCGATGACCTTGAATGACCCTGAACCCTCAAAAATAAAGGTTATAGCGAATTTTTCGCAATTTTGGACTGTGACATGCATTTCAAGTGTGAATTGCGCTAAAATGGCTGGAGACAGACCGAGACAACCTGCACATGAAATTTTCAGCATCAAATATAGATTTCAGCAGTCCATGTCCGGACCCTGTAGGTTCAAAAAGGTCTGCGCACACAGGTGTCAAAGAGAGGTACCCCTCTAAAAATGGTTATTCATTCGCTGTTGGCTTGTCTAGCGTGAAAATGATTGCAGATAGGAATAGACATGCTGCTTATCATAACAAGCACTGGTGACGAGCTTGTTCAAAATATTAACATCGTTGACCTTCAATGACCTTAAACCCTAAAAATAAGTTTTTAGTGATTGTCGGTGATTTTTAGCTGCAAAAGAGTGAATTGCGATGAAATGAATAGAGATACACGAAGATTACCTACAAACAGAAACTGCTATAGGCTCTCGTGCATATTATGAGCATTAGCTCAGATTTCTTGTTACCAGAGGCTTGATTTACAAAACTATACATATCTATTTCTAGGTTTTAGCTTACAAGATCTGGCCCTTTGCCATCTGTAATGGATATATTGTGCCTTAGTTTCAGGTCGTAAAGAAAAACTTTGTACACAAATAACTAGCCATATGCCTTAAACCTAGGCATGCAAAATTTCAGCAATCTAGTGCAAAAGGAACATTTTTAAATTGGGGGTTGAATGAGGGGAAGTAGGAAATTCAATGGAAAACTGGCCATATCTCAGAAACAGTGAGAGATGGGGTAAAAATTAGCTTGAAACATTCGACTCCGCAGTGCGTTATGACTCTTCAAGGTCATCCAAGGTCAATGATCTATACGTCATTTGAAAGCCAGTATGTGACTATCTTGCACCATTTAGCCACAGTACATCCGTAACAGACAGATGAATGACAACCATGCCAACAGCTCGACCGTTACTTAAGTACGGTTGGCTGAAAATCATTGACCTTGGATGACCTTGAAGGATCATAATGCACTATGGTACGCCAATCGTGCAGTATTATGGCTAAATGGTAAGTCGTAGGGGTGTGGCGGCATGTTGTGTTATTAGTTAAGTTGCTGTATGTTGTATTTTTTGTTGTTTATTGTGCGTGTTGTCCCGTGTTTTGTAAATCTGCCGTCAGTGCGTAGGCCGGCTGTATGCATGGACCTGACTGGTGTAGACTGGCTTTAACAGCCGCGAGCGCATGATCAATTCCGTATGCTGTGTGGCCGATGTGTTTCGGCTAGTGACTAAATTTTGTGCGTAATTTTGAACCCCATGAGGCATGGGGCTCGATGTGGTCAGCTGAGTTGAAGCACGCACTGCGATCGGATAGCCGTTGTTAGTACAGCCGCAGTGAGCTGTCATATGGTTCGGCACCTCGATATCCAGTGGGCCGAGGCATCCACGCACATTGCTGCAAGTTGCTGGCACTGGTTTGGAAGTCGTTGCCAGTGACGACTGACGTCACGGTCTGGGATGATATTTGAAGGCCAGGTAGCTGGAGTTTGACACCAGTCAGCGAAGTCGCCGTCAGCAGTGCCGGATTAAGGGGGGGGAGTGCTGAAAATGCTATAGTACCGGCCCATTCGTGAAATAGGCCCATGCTTACAGAGTGTACAAAATTTTTGTTCCTAACAGCCATTTCCATTGCACATAAACGATTTAAAATGTTGCCAAGAGATGCATTTTGAAAGCCTAAACAGCGTGAAAATGCGTTTGTGGCCGGGGCTCTGCCCTGGACCCCTCTGACAGAACTTGCATTCTACCTCAGATCCCTTAGCTGATTTGGGACAAGGGAAAGAAATGGCATGAAAGGAAATGCAAATAAAAAGAAAGGAAAAGGCAGAAAGGAAATAAAATAGAAGAAAGGGCATTGGAAGTGCCCCCAAACAAGACTGAAAACTTAAGTTTAAAAAACGTTTTTAGCTTATTAAGGTTTGTTCAAGGTTTTTAAAATATTTTTTGTTTTAGTGTCTAATAACCTTACTTTACCTTCGAGGTAGACAGGCTGCACCTGTCCAGCGCTGAGGCCATATCAGCTATGATGGTTTCATACAACTTCACTTTAGTCAATGATATACCAATTATTCTTCTCTTTATGTCTTTCTTGCACTTCCCATTTTCTGTCATGACACTCCCAAGATATGTGAATTCATCCACTTGCTGTAGTTTTTCACCGTCTAGTTTTATTTCCATGTCGACGTTTTATCGTCCAACTGCCATCGTCTTTGTTTTCTTGCCTTTATCTTGAGGCCATACCGTTCGCTACTTCCATTAACTCTATCTGTGAGTTCTTGGAGCTGTCACATGTAACGTTCGACAAGTAAGTAAAAAAACTACGTTCACATTTGCTGGCCTTCGAACACCAACATATGGCCACCCCACCCTAGCGACAGCTGAGCTTCCTGCATAGTAATCATAGCATAGAAGGCTAGAAGCTTATACTATCATTCATACTGTGGGTCTCCAATGCGGAAAAAAGACAATGACCAACTCAATGATAACACAGAAACATAATGCCTTATTTTAATGAGCGACAATGTAATGCTTTCAAATCAGCCTGCAAATGCATTCCGTCTCTGTAGATACTAAATTAATAATGGTGATATTGTAATATAAAATAACACACTCGGTTCTGGTCAATAACATCAACTATTGCAATCAGCTTGCCAGCATCTGCACCAAATGCAATATAGGCGATCCGCCCAATCTCCACAAACCGTGTGTACGTCTGCAACATTACATAAATCGCCACAACATAGAAACTCAACAATGCAGAACGGCATAAATTACTAATTTATATGCTACAAGGCAACTACTATGGCAGATCGATACAAGGGCAGTGGTAAAATGCAGACTGCAGACAAGCGGACCAATGTACCTGTAATTTGCAGACTAAAAACTTGTGCACTGCAGCTGCGAACCAGTGTGTAAATTGCAGACTACTAATATGCAGACCCCATGACATCAAACGACTTGTCACTAATGAAAGATATGCCCTGCCCGAATGTGTATACTAGGGTTTATGTTTTACAAATATGCTAATGCTGCAGCACAGACTATTGTAACTACAAATCAACTATTTTTTTATAAATTAAACTATTTAGTAGCTAATTACAAACTAATAATTAAACTAATGGTTTAAGTCAACTCTTTTAAGTTAATTAAACTACTGATCGACTGCCAGATACATAAACTGAAAAAGCGACAGACGAGAGCATTGTCGAGAGAGCATTGAGAGCAAAGCAGTGCAAGCCCAGGTCTGGAGGTCTCGGGGCTTTAGACACTTAGCCCCCAGCAGGGTCCAGATTCACAAAGAGCCCTGAACTGAAAGCATTTTGGCGATCATTTGCAGTATTTCTGCGTAATTTTGTGACCTTTTTTAAATATTTTTATCATGCTTACTTTTTGCTTCAAAGAGAATGATCTAAGTGACATAATGAAAATGTTTTATTCGCAATTTGTTCATTTTCTTATCAATAATTCTAGCTGCAGATCGGCGACCTTACGATAAGCACTGAAAAACTGCTAGTGGTAGATTATATAGACACATTATTGGAAAAATGATAGAACTTATGTTGTAGATAGTAGATGGTAGATATAGAAAGTCAATGAACCATGCCATGACACTGTCACATATTTCAATCAGGCTTATTTGGTCCGCTAGCTAGCTGCCAGACTGGCTGCTACGGCACCGGCGGTACGACCCTGTATTAGCCTATGTAAAAGCGGTGTTGTAAGGGCTTACTTTTGAAAGAAATACAAATATCAATCACAGTCTCAAAGGAAATGAGCAAAAGAAATTTGGTGAACTTTGGACCCCTAATGAAAGTCATAGGCATAGATGTTGACTCACCTCAAGTCGACAATGTGCATTCTGCGTATGCTAAGGCATTTGAGTTCGAGCCACATGACTTTGCTACAAGGGAAATTTCAACCTGCAAAATTTTTGCCCCAGCCAACAATACGCGTTCTGCGTATGCTAAGGCGCCAGGTGAACTCACGTTGGGCTTCGCCCCAAATTTCTAGTTCATTATGAGGTTTTTTATAAAATGTTCCTGTAGCCTATAGTCAAGAAAGTTGCATAGGCTTTATAGGGGCCTAATTAAGTTCGGATTTTTTTCATAATTCTCGTAATTTTCCTTTGTAAGTTCTTGTTCAGTCCGTTTAGAATATAGCCTACATTCAACATGATGTTCAGATAAAACAAAAGCGATGCGATAATCAAACTCTGATATCATTAGTTTTACAGCTGCTAATGCATTGTTGATGTCTAAGCGATAATGCGGCTGGTACGATCACATGGTGGTGCCAACTACTGACTGAATACTGCCAAAGCCTCATTACACTTAGCGTATTTCAGAAATTTATGTGAAGATAGAAAAACAGTAACACACAAATAAAGATGTAACATTTGTGCATGAATTAAGTGCGGGCATTGAAGGCTGTGGGTAAAAGCCTTCAGGCCACTGCATGGTGTCCGTGAGATCCTGGCTTTTGCTAGGATTGAATGAGCATGAGTCAGCCACTGCCATGTGGGTGTGCATCTGCGGCAGTACAAGCACGTGCTCGTATTGTCTCAGACCGTCTCTTACGGCACTTATGACAGTATACGCTAACACTAATCACTGAACCTTACACAATAATATAGACACAAATTGTAGTCTTCGCCTGCTCGCCCTACAGCCGTAACCAATGTTCTAGACATAACCAGTCGCTATGTGTTGCCACATGTTAACGTGCACACAAGCTGTTGAAAGTCGTAATATCTTTACCTTTACTGTATGTATTTCGACACGTTTTCACTGTTGGAAAGGGAAAAATTACAGCCTTCTAATGCAGTAATATGTTGTATTTAGACTAAGAAAGGGTAAATTTTAGAGCACAATATTTGAATTGGTATACTTCAGAGTATAGGCTATGGCCTGTGGCCTACTGATCTACACCGTGTCTCAAAAAAAACAGTCAAAGTTGTTTTTGTCACAACTTTGGCAAATTTCTACCAACTTTGATAACTTTTGGCATAAATATGGCCAACACAATAAACTTATGCAAGATGCACTAATTTTTCACCTCACCCAATTTATGTCAATGCACTACCGTGTGAAACACAGATGCTCCAAATTGTTACATTACACTGCGGTTATTTGTATCAGATTGCTCACTTTTGCATCATCAATATGACAGAGGGTGCAACGTGGTTCAATAATTTTGCGATATTAAATATTTCACAGTAAAAGCAGTAGACAACAAAATAGCTGACTAACAACGCGTCTAATCGATAAGTGAATGCCATTTGATCAGTCAACCTTTGATTCCACTATCAGCCAGTGGCGTTGCATCTAAGCCATTGTGTCCTTGTATGCTGGGCACACATAATTTACTAAGTGATTGGTCATACATGTTTATAATTCTGCTAAATAATTCACATTCAAGTGTTTTTGTGCTGAATTAAGTCATTACAATAGTTACTTGAGATAACAACTCAGCGTTATGCAACAATTTGGAGCAACTATGTTTTACAACACTGACAGAAAATTAGGAACTGACAGAAATTAGGTAAGGTGGAAAATGAGTACATCCTACATAACTTTATCACTTTGGCCATATTTGTGCCAAAAATTATCAAAGTTAGTTGAAATTTGACAAAGTTATGACAAAAACAATTTTGACTGTTTTTTTTCTGAGACATGGTGTATATTTAGCTATGTGCGCCTACCTCCGCCCACGGACTGATAATAGACTATTTGTTCGGTCTACACGGTGTTTCATAAAAAGGACCTCTTTTTCATAATTCACTCAAATGATGATCAATTTACACACAATTTGTACAGTTGTAGCTGAAAAAATATGAATTCAAAATATTGCAACAAAATATGTCAGTTCATTAAATATTCTTTGCTAGTCCTCACGTAATGCTGACGTCATAATGTGTCACGGGTACAAACTGGATAGTCTCAACTGGTGCTGTCAGTTGCTGCCCTGCTCCAATGGTGAAAAATCTGGTTCATCCATGACAAACTGTTGAAGTTTTGCAGTTACAGTTGCAAAAACATGCAAAGCGATGGCATTTACGTGTCTGTGGGGATAGTTCGACTTTTACGCGTTCGAGCAAGACAGTGCACTAACACTCCGAGCTTGCAAAATGGTTGCATTTTTGGATCGCAAGATGCCTGATTTCATGTCCCAATGTTGCCTAGTGCTGAAACAATAAACATTTTTCATTAGCGAACCAGATTAAGCTCACCATCTACTGGTGATCGCCATCACCATCCCCCTACTATTCCTCTCGATGGGCCTGGGTGCATTAATAACGCGTTAATTAATGTGTTAAAAAAAATTAATGCAGCGCCTTAATGCATTAATAAATTAACGCCTGGACAGTGGACAGCTGTAACTAATGGGGTGCTTACACGATCCAGCAAACGTCTAGTTCCATTATAACACATGGGAGCAAACGTCCAGCAAACTTCCAGCAAATGTCGAGCAATTCACGTGTATTTTGAATACATTTGCTGAAAGTTTGCTGGACGTTTGTTGGATCATGTAAACACCCTATAAAATAAATATTTTTACGATGACATCATGCTCACCTATTGAGCCAGAAAGTAACAAAACACATGGACTTTGGTAGCAGAGGCAAGAATAAATATTTTTGTGTTAAAATCACACTATAAACTTCAATTATGCCAATTAAAAACAAAACATTCTTGTAAAAACACAAATTCACAACATTTTGACTAAAAACACGGCATTTTTGCATAATCACGACATTTAACGAAAATCACTGTTTCTGTGATCTTCTACTGTCCCTATGCATTATACGCGTGCCTCGATACTAGAGCAATTCACAGCTTCACGCTTAATAGACACTCTTGTAAAAAAATGCAAAATCACTATATTTGGTACAATTACACTAATTTAGACCAGCTTCATATTGCACCAGTGAACTCAACTCATCGAATGCTACAAAAGATATCATTGCAGCACCAATCAATTCCTTCCGCAAGTAGCCGAAAAAACACTTTAAAGTACCGATCTCACTATTATTAACTTACTATATATGTAGCGACCACCGAAAAAACATTCACATGTCATGATTGCATCATCGCCAAAAAAAACGTAGAATAACTCGGCGTCAAAGTCGCGAACTTGAACATAAAGTAAGGCATTCCAAAAAGAAAATGCTTGCTGCAGAAATAAATTCAAAACAAAGTCAAATTCAAAAATAGAATAAAATAAATTGAATTGAAATATAATTCAATAGAAAATGGAGTCAAAATTAAAAACAAAATAAAAATTCAAAATATAATATAATATAATTGTACCGGATATTTTGGCTAAAACATGGCATATTGGCAAAATCACGGCATTTGACAAAAATCACGGTTTCCGTGATTTTCTATTATCCCTATGCATTATACCCAGGGTGCTGGTAATTTGCAGAAAAGCGGAATGCGGAAAGTAATTTGCAGAATGAAATCGCATCCGCTGATTGCCTATGATCACGACTGTCGTAAGAGCCTGCCTACGGCAGGCGGTATGCCTCACGGCATGCCTGCCGTAGGCAGCCTCTTACGGCAGCCGTGATCACGACAGCTAGCAACTGACAAGATCAACCTTAGCAAGGTACAATGCCAAGGTATCACGCCTTCATACCAGTCGGCCAGTCAAGCCTGGCAGCACTAGGTTCAAATTCATAACCAATGTTGCAACCTTAATTTGGGTGTACATCTATGGCTACATAATTGTACAAAATATCCTTAAATTTGCACGCTAAAAATTTAATAGCTAACAAAACTGAATAAGCTGCAATAATTAACCCTAACCACTAGCGCCACCTATCTAACGCCACCTGTCTAATCTATGCCCATGCCCAACGATGTTCTAAAAATAGCTAGCCAATACTGTGGTTGCCGTGATCATAGGCAATCGGCGGCTGCGATCACGAATTCGTGATCATAGACACTCCCTTTAAAAAATAAATTATTATAAGCTTAAAAACATTATAAAGACAAATTCGGAAATAAAACCACTTTATAATAGGTTTTTAATGATAGTACACTTGAACGAAATAAGAACTAAAGTGCTAACCAACCTACACCACCGATGACTCCGACGACTCGGGCGAGTAGTTTTAACCACCACGCCGCATCAGGATTGCTTGGTAGACCAGCTTCGGCTGCCGCTGTTGACACCGACTGCTGGGCTTGCTGTGCAGCGATGCGAGATATAAAAGCCTGCATTATGGCAGTAACCTCACAGATAAAACTTCACTAAACCTAACCAGCACAAGTCACGCAACAAAAGATATAGACTTCGGTCAAATACTCGAAGGTAAAACGCCAAAATCTGTATTTCAGTTCACAAAAATAAACGAACGTAAACACAACGCTACTATAAACAATCCACTGACTCGCCCAAGTCGCCGATAAATCGCCCAATGACAAACCCACTAATCCAGCCATGGTAATGCTGTGCAACGTCGAAGATCAAATTACATCAAATCGTTTCTGTTTCTTCAATAAACAATTGTCGGACTGCAGATATAAAATGTGACAAAAATGCGACGCATGAAAAACAATGCAGTCAATGACTACAGTGAAGTAGCACTCGTGTAATAAAACTGCGATCAGATTATTAATGTTGATTACTCTGATTTTCTCAAGGTTTTTTGGTTTTAATTTTATTATTCAGTACCGGTTGTTCATATTTGCTGTTTTATTATACCACACTACTTTTTTTGTTATATGGGCAGTTGTAAGTGCCGTCTCGGCCTTTCTGACCCTTGGAACACGTTTTATTGTTCACACACTGTTTTTTTTCTGTATTTTCTGACATTGTCCTGTTTCGTGTTTCCAAAATAAACTGATGAAGATGGGACATGTATGCGTTTCTGAGCTACGTGTGATAGCGCTTGATATTTTTCATAATTTGGAATTGCAAAGCAAGATTGGTCGCAAAATGCCAGCTTTTAACAGCATAAAACAATAGTTAGTCACTACGTGTATTTGACATATGTTGAAACTACAAAAAACCAACAAAATGTAGCATTTTTATCAAAGACCGCATTATTACTTAATCAAAATCATACACACAAACACATTTTATCTACATCTACATTTTCATTGCTTTGGTAGCTTATCCAGCTGTCCATTTTTCAAACATCTACAGAAAATGTTGGTCCATTACCTTTATTCGTTTATACTTATAGCAGTGTCAATAACGTTTTGCTCCAGACCAATACAGACTTTACCAGTCACTTTTTAAATTCATTAACAGCCCAGACACACTGCTTCAAGACAGTCAAACTTTGCAATTGATTGGCTGCTAAGAGCCACAGATCAAAAGAGATGTTTATTAATTAAAGTTTTTTTCTTGATTTCAATGCTTATTTCGCTTGTACTGATTTTTCCAGTTAATGCAGAAGCAGAAGTTGAGTAAGGTTTAGATGGCCAGTTATGTCAGAAATATTTGTGCAAAAAACTATAACAACTGGATCACTCTTCTTCAAGTTATAATCAGAAAATTTGTGTTATACTGCCCAAAACTGCACAGCTAAATCTGAGGTGAAGGGTCCAACTAAATAGCAGCGATTGGCGAACACAGATCTCTTAAGTAATTAAACTACCGGCTAGTAAAAGACTTCACTGCAATGTTGCCTATATCCATGTTTATTTTTCCGCAACTTTCTGGACTGTTTCGGGCATTGGACTCAATCACAAGGCATATTGTTTAAATATTAGAAGATAAAAATAAAGTACTTGCCACATGTCGACAAGTACCTGACCCTCAAGTACAAGTACAAGTACAAAGACTTTAAAATGGTACTCGAGTACTACTCAAGTACAAGTACAAGTACCAAGTACTACATCTCTGCTCAGCAGGCTTGAAGTTGAAGCCTTAAAGTTAGGTCCGACAAAAATGTAACAAAGACTGACTTATTAAAGTCCAAGTCCAAGCCTCATCACCTATACAACGCTGAGACCCTGTTAATTAATTAATGCAACCCCCCACCGCTTCTGTTTCAGAAGTGAATTATTACTGGACATTTTATGGCAACTTACCGCTAGTCTACATAGTTCTGAATACCATGCAATGCTAATTTTAACCAGCATCAAATAGCCAGAACATTCCTGCCACAAAATGTCAAAACAGTATACAGTTCAGTGTTCAGCAGGCCTAACAATCTCAATTCTTTTTCGACACAGTGTACGTTTTCCAAATTCATCTGAAACTCATTCACTGCTGGATAAGCATACACGGTGTAATGCAAAACAATCTGAAATACTCAACAACAACAAAGCATACTCTATCACAGTCAAACATACAGGGTGCACCGTGAAACATCGTACATTACAAACTGTTCAACAAAACTAACTTATTCCACAGCCGCACTCATACCGTCTATCCCTAGCACTATGTCTGCAGTGGTATAACGGGTCGATAACCCTATGGGTGCACTCAAGCGTGACCAAACGAACGGCAGTGTAGGCTAAATTATGGATCGTGGTATAAGCATCACTTTCACCAGTGTCTGGAGTGGGATAAGCTTGTATGATCCAGAAAGTAGTGTGACATACATTTAATTCATCACAGTTAGGAGCTCCAATCACTGCCTTATGTTCTAACCACATAATTCACGGCATATTTTCTGTTACCGCGTCTATACCAGTAATATGCACAAGAACAGTGTGGGACTAAAGTATACATGTATCCAATTATACACACTTATAGTTTATTCATGCAATGTACTGTACAGGGAAAATCATCCCAAGTCAGATAACTGTGAGACTCAAATAAACCAAATCGCATACATTGTATTAACATAATACATTCATTAATATATACAATAAAAGTAGCAACAATGCAACGTATATTAAGCAAAGATGCCGACCCAGTGCCAACATATTATGCACACATCTGCCTAGCTATACAATGCATTGCTCAACCGTAACCCTAACAAATTTGACTTTTGAGCTGAAATCTAGCACATCTGGGAAACGTTCACACCAATTATGGATTTCCTATGCTTTTCGTTTCGATTTGTGGGTCTGTATGGGACAGACAGATTAACAGACAAACAGACAACCGGATGGACAGGGAAGAGCAAAACGAATGCGCCAATAAGAAAAAAGCGTCAACAATGTATGATGATAACAAAGATGCTAATGTTTGGAGTCAGCAATGAGCAGCTACAAGGCACAAGACAGTGAATGATAAACAAGCAAAATGTCAACGCCCAGTCACGACATGCATGCAGCTGTCCACCCAGCTGCCGAGCATCTTAGGCACTGACAGTAAACTAGGCCTAACAACCAGCACAGGACAGTGTGATCAACAACAATCCAGACATAAATCGACGATTATATTATTAATATCTCCAGTGACAATGACCGAAATATCACAAACACACAGACGATATGCCTATCGTGTCATATCATTCTATGATACAAACAGATTATTATAATTAGAATTCATCGCAGTGCATAGCCTCGTAGCAGCACAGTTTCATGAACTACGGGAGCCTAGAGCTGCTATTTACTGTACAAGGTATGCATTGACTTCAGGTGGCTGTTGACATGCAATGATCCAACATGGACCATCTGAACCAACAAACAGCATATCAGAGTGAGTGAGTGAGTAGGGTTTAACGTCCCACTCGACACAGTCTAGGTCATCTCGGGGACGGCCTTTTCAGGCAGAATGCACACAAACACAATAATGGAACGGTAAGTTTAAACTTTACAATAAACAGAAAGTTTCACCTTTACAGACACACAAAACACAAAAATACAAAAATGACTTATTTCAAAGTGCTAATATAAATGTCCTAGTAAAGCCCATTAATAAATAACATATAGATTTCATTTTATAATGAAATTGATATTTAAGTAGCAGTTGAGAAAAACTGTTGCTAACTGTTGTTAAAATAACTGGATGCGATGTTTGCCATTTGGCCCTCGATATCAATTAATCCTGCTATGGGAAACATACACAAAACTTTGTTGACTTTTCACCCCTTGTTGTAAAACTGCAAGCATACAGAAAACAGACGAACAAAACGAAAAGCAACACGCGTAATGCAGCCTATAGGACAACTGCGTAAGATAATATTTACACAGAGATGGCAAACATAATAAATAAAACGCTGCACTATTCACATAATAGCCTGCATAATTCAGTTACACTGTCCTACGTAAACTGTTGGAATATGCACAATATTGGGATTAAGCACATAATTCATTACAAAGTATCACCAATAACTCGTATTTGGATCAACTCATCTAGACTAAAACAATGAGTGACTATAAAAGCTGTATTTAAGTTCATCAAATTACAACCTTAATTTGTTGAGTAGACTTCAGGCTACTAAAACAAAGAAAAACTGTAATGTAATGCATTTATACACCTTTCTAGCCAATGAAATTGTTACACTGCCAATCAGCTGGCAAACATGTTTGGAAGTCTTGCAAAACATTTTAGTGCCTTGGAGATAATCTGTGGATGGAGACAATCTGGATTCTTTTATGGATGAGATGTAGTGTCATCATCAAAATTCCCCACCACAGGCATAAAGTGAAACACCTAACACATGTTTTTGTTTTAAGTATGTATCCAGATCAAATCCGATATTAAACATATTTTCAAACATTTTTCAGATGTATTATTATACATATAACCGACCATGGCCTATAATGCACTGTCATGTAAAAACACTTCCTTAAGGACACTGCTATAAAACGGAAAAAAATCTGACTCATCTGTGTCAGCTTATGCTGTCACGTTTTCATAGTGCACATAAACTGCATGTGCGACCATTTCCCGCCATTCTTGCATAGAACATGCCACAAACACGTGACAGTTAAGTGCTGTGTTAATTACATCACATGCTCAGATCACTGGCTAAGGAGAGAAGGCTGAGTGGCCGAGTGCAGATACTCTACGGTGCTGCCTCAGAGAAACAAAACCACATTACAAAGCTTCACCGAATATTCCGCCAATATCACCCACAAAGTTCACACATTTCGACTTTGTGCCAACATGTCTAAACTTTCTCTTCGGAAATTCATACCAGCAACCAGACATTATCATATGAACCGGCTTATCATTTGTTAGTCTGCTATTAACCTTGAACTGGCTCTGTTACTAAAGCAACTCCGACTGACCAATATGTGCCATTCAGTTACAGAATTAGTACCAGCTGCAGTTGGCTATGGGAAAATATGTACTATGCAGATTCCCCAGCCATCAAGGCAAAAGGTCACCAAAGCAATGCAATAACATTGGGCTTATAACTGTGATAAAATGAAACTGCTTGCACAACTGTGACTGACAGTACCACTAAAAGATAGATGGACAGACAGACAGACAGAGAGACAACACACGGTAGCACAAAGTGCTCACATCTATCGGTGTACATCTATTATTGCGACAGACTTTATTCACCGACAAAGTGTCTGGTGTCTTCACATTATTTACCTCTAACAAAAAATAGTAGTTAAGTTTTTGAGTCTCTCTGTATCCAAGACAAACAGTTGTTAATGGATTCTGAAATTTTTTGACAGGTTAGACATGACCCCAAAAAATGCTTAAATTTTGGCGGTGATTCAAATTCTCTTATGAATTCAAAATCATTTAGGCCTCTTTACAATCGTATGCAGAGGTCCATGATATCATCGGAATTCCGCATTGTAAGTACACAATGTATAACATACACCTATTGATGGAAATTCCAGCACTGTTGCATGCTACCCTTTGCACAAGGCAGTTGTATTCGCCAGGTGGCAGCACCATTCTCGGCGAAGGTTTGAGAGCTCTGGTTGCTTCCAGTAGTATTATTATTTGCCACATCAGCTGTACGCAGACATCACAAGCCCACAGGTGTATTGCACAGGGCCTCTGCTAGTACTATTACTCCTGGCCAAAGCCTTCAGTCTCTTCAATGGCATAGTTCAACTTCTCCACTAGCTGCTCGTAGCTACGGTATGGAGGCAGGTCCAGCCGATTGAAGCATGTGTGACTGCGTGGAAGCCAAGTCTCCTTCCCAACCTTCTCTATGCAGAAATGCTGTGGACCATTACTTCCTGTGATACAAAAACAACAACTACAACAACAACTAGACCTCCGCCAAGGCAATGTTGTTCGCTAGGTGGCAGCACCATCTTCGGTTTTGCAGCGGTTTCCCTTATGCCCCATTGAAAACAATGGTAACGAAAATTTCAAAGTGATCCAGAATCCAGGATTCCTTCCAGATCACCCCCAAAGTTGAATCACTGGTAGTTTGTGCCATTCCTGACATACCCTCAAAATTTCAGAAATATCCATCCATAACTTTTTGAGTTATCTTGCTAACACACAGACAGACAGACAAACAAACAAACAAAGCCTGGCAAAAACTTTACCTCCTTGGCGGAGGTAATAACAACAACTACTACTACTAGTACTACTAGCATTGCTGAAACAAAACAAATTGCAACTGTTGGCAAGAAGGTAAAAGATGAAAAACACCCATCCAAGTAATAACCAATAACCACTTAGCCGACCAAGAGTTAAACCTACAACCTCTCGATCACAAGTCCACAGCCTACTGTTACACCAGCAAACCACCAAGAAGCAGAATAGCTTCAGGTTTAGTACCATAACTGACCTTTGACAATATAAACTAAAATGCACACTGCAGTCACACAAGCACTTGTTTTCAAGTGAGAAGCCCATGCAGCACAAACAGAGACAGACAGACAGACAGGCAAGACCCATAATGTGGCGAATAACAACTGACTCAAGAGTTCTGAAAAACCATAAACTAACTGACTACTACTACAACTACTATTACTAGGTCCATTATTACTACAACAACTACTACCACTATGGCCACTACTAGTACTACAGACCCATCAGTTCTGAGAAGCCGCCAACAGGTAGTCGACATGTGCCAGTCACAAACTGTAGAAGTCGTGTCCTCTTCTCATTGTCAAGCTCACGCACAAACTACAACAACAACGACAACAAATACTATTACTAGTAGTACTACAATGATAATGGCAAATTCATAAAACATATTGAACCATGACGTGTGTCTGAATAAACTTGAAAACTGCAACAGCGACTAATATGACTACTGACAAGAAGAGAAGAGTGCTGCTGCTGTGTTATCACATCAACAACAAAAACAACAACAAAGATAACAAGGACACAACAACAACAACAATGACAACAACAACGACAACACCTGTTTGCTGCTAAAGGCTGCTGTGGCAAACAAACTGTCATCGAGCAAAGAAGACGATGAGACATATCATCTCACTTTAATCACTTGTACTCTAAACTAATGGAAAAACTACCTTCCAGAACCACTGGACTTGTTTGCTAGTACGAGTGTAGTGTCGGTAGATGGCGCTACGTTCCCAGTCATTGACGTCTATCTCTTGCATGCCACACAGCATCAACTACAGACACAGACATAACAGACAAAAAAGTACACTTTATTTT
>Ga0209454_1000685_pt1 | contig 18604 bp, 6 predicted proteins | sample WorMetHERISLAND1_2_FD_187400 | JGI IMG/M metagenome (GOLD analysis project Ga0209454, IMG submission 187400) | Marine gutless worms symbiont microbial communities from Max Planck institute for Marine Microbiology, Germany - Olavius geniculatus... | ecosystem: Host-associated > Annelida >... | reverse complement strand
ATCAGTAATCAGTAATGTAGATAAACGGATGCAAGCACTAAAAGTCCCTCTATATCTGTATCATGATATAATAAATTATACTAATAAGTTTCTTAATCTATCACTTTTTTCGACATACTCCGGTCTATCTCTATCGTGAAATTAGGTTATCTCTGTCTGTTTTTGTAGCAGAATATCAGCGCAAATTGCATGTAGCTTAGTTCATTTCAAAAGTGCGATCGTCTTTAGGGCTATTTAGTGTTTTAAAACGCAACATATGGCCTATACCAAATACTTTGGCGTATAGGCCTACAGTATTTGCCTATGTTGTCTGTCCGTTTGTTTGTCTGTCCGTCCGCGATGAAGTCTATTTGTCGTTGTGTACATAAATTAAGTTACTTTTTAAATAATCACTCTAAGAATTAGTTTAGGGGCTATGGGAGATTTGTGGCGCCCGCGCGAGAATTGCGCAATAGGTATGGAAAATGCATGCGTCCGTTTTAAACCTGCCGAAAGACAAAAAAAATCTAAAAACTTTATAATAATTAACGTTAATTTCCGTATAAGAAAAAAATTACGCGGATGTGGTGAGTTTTTCTTGAAAGCAATGGCGAATAGGCTTATTTGATCGAGGCCCTGGCGCTGATGAAGTAAGTTGTCCAAAGTCGGAGAAACGCGGCTAAACGTTTGCGAAGGTCAGAGTCACATATCGTGTATGAAAATGATTTGTCGCCGTTCGCGGTGCTTTTTGCGAGCAGCTCCGTGACATTGCACGGTGTGTATGTGCATTTCCATTAGGCGACGATCGATAGGCCGAGGTCTAATAACATTCCACTAGCCCACTGATGGTCAGTTCAGAGCTTTAGCATTGCATTGCACGAGAGAATTTGTCACGTCCAATTTCTGCCGGTGTGTGACGACGACCTGCCAGTGTCGGATCCGTGCACGTCACAATGCTGTCACGATTCTTATGCCCAAACTCCGTTTAGTTCAAGTCGTTAAAGTAGAAATGCAAAGGCAGAGAACTTTAATTTAGATTTGGGCCTCCTGTCGGTGTTTGTATAGACCTCTACTAATGCCCACAGTTAGGTTGTAGGCCTATGTTAACGGTTAACCCATAGTATCTAAATTATTTTTTGATTTGCCGTTAAAATAGGTGGGTTAATTTAAGCCTATCGCAAAAATATTCAGTTTTTTTTCCTCCGTGTTTTGTAAATTTGAATTGGAGAACTCTTTGGGCAAAAATATTGAAGGTGGAAGAACTGCATTCCGCTCCGTCCCATGATAGGCCTACTTCAGCTCAGTGGATGGCGTCGTGGCAGAGGAGAGTAAAGGACAGTCCCTCCTAAATTATGAGCTGTCAGAAAATCTTTTTATCAAAAAACCTTTATCCAAAAACGCAAACACTGGGGCTGAAAACACCCATTTTAAAGAATTTAAGGGCACTATTGGAATTTTGAGCACCTTGTCGAAAATCTGAAATGTCTGCCGCAAAATATCGGCGCCTCAGATTCAGCTCGCTGACTTTGCGCGCTTTAAGTCTTATAAATTTCTATATTATTATTACTATTACATTATTGATTGCGACTTTCTGCTCTGTTTACTTTTTTAACCCACGTCGCTGCTGCTGCAGGTACGATTGTACGATTGACTGCCCAACAAGTCCTCAAATAGGCAAGGTAGTGGAGCTTGAGCTGACTTTATCAAAAAGTGCGCACAGACTATCGCGTCGCTATATCCCGGTCATATCGGTAAAATGCCTGTCGCTAGGAACTTAGTCTATTGGCCAAACGCGCGGTTTGTGTAAATTACTGTGTTATTCCTGGTTTCACACGACTGATACGAGCAGCCGAGCTTGCGAAACGGCTCACTTTGCAATATGCTCGTTCAGTTCATAGGCCTACTATTATGTTGGGCTTAACTTTCCCGTCTGGTCTCGACGCCTTTAGCCTCGTTTAAGTTAAGTGAACTTAATACATAAGAATACTTACTCTATACTTCGCAAATATGAGTCACCGAAAATGGAAGACTAAAAATCACGGAGTTGAACTTCGAGTAATGAGCCTCGAAGTGTTTAGTACTTAGCAGAAATTTAGCAGAAAATTATAAAAAAAACTCCAAAATTGTATAATCGAACCGTCTTTTTTCTCAGTAATGTATCAGCGCGGAAAGTGGACGGCGTGCGGTGTGGCACGTGATGTAGCGTTATGAAACAATCCACTTATTGCCATCCTACACGTTCAGTGACGTACATGTAGTTAGGCTTATAATGTGGTAAAGGGGGAGGCATGGTGAGCGCGATTATAACCGGGGTTTGGGAGCAAAGCCCCTGGTTAGGGAGTCAAAGGGGCAATGCTTTTTGAAGCTAAAACACATTTAGGCCTAGCTTTTGGTTGTTAACTAGAAATGGCAAATTGGCCCATTTTTCCAAAATTTGAAAACACAGAAAACCACAGAGATCTGTCTTGTCTCGCAGATTTTCTCCAAAGGAGACATTCACCATATGCTGCCTTAAATAAGCCACTGTAGGCCTACACGTTCACGTACGAACGGCAAGATCCCGAGGGAACTATACTAATTACAAATGTCAGTCAGTCACTGCAGCTGTCGGATCTGGCTTGATTGGAATTGGCTCAGCGATGACGTCAGTGATGACGTCATGCAGACAGCTGCTCGCGAGTCGCCGGTGACTATTATAGTTCATCGAGTCTTAGTACTCGATAATTTTAGCAATATTTCGTTAAAAGATTGAACAATCCGACAACGCTTAACGAGTTACGATCGCAGACTGTTTGCGCGTTTATCGTTTCTCAGACTGACTACACTCTGCCCTCTAAGAAATGCTTAAGCTTATTCTTGAATTAGGGGCCTACCCAAAAACTTCGCCATGGATTAAAAAATGCTAAAATCTCGAAATGCCATAAGTTAAAAAAACGCTTATTAATTTGTCATAGCTTTGATATTCAAAATAAACGTTTGTAGGCCTACTTTCTATAGGTCTATTTCTGCGTTTTCACTCCACGTGAGCGTGCGCCGCGTTATAGAAGCAGCACAGTACTTGAGATCCAAAAAACGTGACAAATCTGGGTCGCCTTCTACTACTATGAGTTGATGCAAAACCCTTCGAGAGTCCCAGCGACCCATATCTCATAACAAACAAATCTCATTATAACCCAGCGAGCAAACGGGCAGGCTGAATGCAATGCAATACGTCACCGACCACACACGATATTGAGTAATACGGAATCAATCAAGAAGTCCGAAACCGTTGCCGTAGCAACGAAACCAACCGTTGCCATAGCAACACCAGCGGTCACGCGTCAACGGTGACGTTTCAGCCGGTCACGTGACTCATTGGCGGTTGTCACGTGACAATGGCAGACCGAGCATTGCAATGGAAGTATGTGTGGTTCGCGGTCGAACAATGTCGTCTCGGCCATACAGCATTCGAGGCGTGACACGAACGTCGTCAGGCTCGTGGGGATCACCGATTTTGGATTCGCCATGAACTTTTGCGTTAATATATAAAGTAGAACTCCATGTATTAAACAACTCGGACAAAAGCAACCGGCGGTGTGGCACTTAACGTCGATGACATCGGCATTTCGTGGCATTTTATACACTGTTGTTCGTTTGGTCACGCACGATTGCACCCGTGGAATTATCGACCTGTTGCCATACCAATTCAGACATAGTGCTGGAGATAGACTGTCTGGGCGCAACCGTAGAAGGTGCTCGAAAGGCTGAAGTCATGCTCAAGGCACGCCGCAGCTTTATACAATCGACAATGTCGCCAATCGCTATTTTCAATATAATTATTATATAATAAGCAAAAAAGTCTTGGCGCCGGGTGCCGACATGATATGTGACCGTCCGTCCAGTTGCCGACCGTGTTGGACGTTGAAGTAAATACATGTATAGACTAACGACTGTTAGGCCTAGTTTGCAGTCGGTGCGTGAGGCGCCCGGTGTTCGTCCGTCACCAGTAAGTGAACGAACGTCAGATAGGCCTACGCCTCTTTTTTATTGAGGTTTTTGAAGTTTAAATTAACGTGACACCGCCAGACCGACAGTGTTGACGTTGAAGACTTACACTAAGCACTACGGACAGAAGAACTGACAGTGACGTGCTGCTGCTGCTGCTGAGTGTCAGAGATGGTGATCATGTCATCTTTGGCCAGTTCGTCAGTCCAATTTGGACGGTACAGAAACACAGACAGACAAGCTGCAACAGTGTAAGCACGAACGCAAGGCGTTGTCGTTGACGCGACTCGCCAACAGCAGGTTCAATAACGCGCGACTGAGAGCGGCTCACTCGCCGTTGATGGGCCATTTCAGTTCATCGACGTACGATCTCGAAACGAATACGATTAGTGTTAAATATCTAAACAATTTTCAATGATTTTTTGGTCTCAGTGATTTTTGAGCCGACACATACACTTCGCAGTATAAATTCTTTGTTGTAAACGGCCAAACTACCACTTCTGCGTTTTACAAGGTAGTGTAACGACATTATTAAGGTGAGGTAGACGACACTATAGTCGTTTACGTAAAGTTCTCTTATGATGCTGCCTGCCAAAAATTATAGAAATCTGTCAATGTTTCGCGGAGTTATTTTAAAAATGAAAGTAGCACGATTAATATTGTGATACGGTGTATTTGCAATGCCTATATCATATTTTACGACAAATACCTGTTCGTTGTTGACGTCGAAATTTTGGGCGCCATCGCTGAATGCGATTCTGACTATTGCGACATATTTATTTGTAGCATGCACGGTCTCACTGTCTGTTTGTTTGTCACATTGGTCCACCCTGTTTAAACCATTCGACGGATATATTGTAGATACTATTTGGCAGGTAACTTGTGGGTTTAATAACACATTGTGTGAGATGGGGGTCTCTGACCCCAAGGAAAATAAAATTTGGGGGTCGAACTAACCAAAAATGCAACTGCTGCTGACTATCAAAAAATAAGATTTATAGTTCACCAAATAGCAGCATTTATTTGCCATAAGCCTATCGCTTTTGCCAAATTATTTTGATTGTTATGTCGAAATTGCCATCTCTAACAATATAACGCACGCTTACTTGCGTTTCGGGCGTCAGTAGCTACGAAAAAGAGAAAGCAATAGGTCTAGGCCTACACTCAAAATAGATGCATACATGAAGGGCCGCAACGAAAGACTGCATTTTAGCGCTAATATGCATAGATGCGAGAAAAGCCCGGCGTCTATAGGTGCAACAGACCAATTATCAGTCGGTGTAATGACGACAATGAATTACTGAAGACCGTTCGTTCTTCACTGTAGCATCTTTACCACTACGAATGAATAAAAAGAAAATAAGACGAAAAATATTTGCTTGCTATGTTGTCTCATGTCAGAACTTTAGAAAAGTAAACGCCCATCAATGCTGGCCGCCCCCTGTAACTTGACCAAAACATACTGCAAAGAGAAACACGGTAAATAACAACAAATAACAAATAATATTTTTTTAGAATGTTGCAGCGTATTACGTACGTATGTGATCACGCCTTTACGAAAAACTTTTTTGTGTAATTTCGAGCCACATAGCATTGACAAAAATTATTAACAAATGCGCGTTTTTGGTTACGTTCTGCACTGCCGAGCTTTGTTTTGGCTTAACATAATCACAAAGTTAGCGCAACTGTACGCCTTCGAAATAAACCAAACCACATTTGCATTTTAGCTTAACAGACGGTTTAATGAAACTGAATTCGTACGACTGCATGCATTTCCTGAAAAGATGGGATTCGACTGACCGACTAAGCCTATTACTGGCGCTGATAATGTGCTTTGTCGGCTTCGGCGTTGCTGCTATGCTTCATCGGCTGCGTGGTTGGTTTGAAGTGATATCAAGATGAGATGGGCGCAGAAATGATGTCGTCAGATATGTGCGAAAACCACGGTAGCAATGTATATACTGACAGCTGATCTGTTTTATACTGAACGTCGCTTGAACAGCAAGGTTATCCGACGCTGCGTCCTTCAAACGAAACCCGGAAACAGTATTTTTCGCGAGCTGGAAGTGTAATGTTTTAGTTTGCTTTTATTTCTTATTTCACGCAGTCGTTTTTGTTGCAATCTTAGCCAGGTTTTATCTCTGAGCTTGTAAACCACGGTTTACGGGTACTTTTTGTTAGTGTTTTTTTCTGATGATTGATTTATCAATTGACTCACTGACATTAATTATTATATGCAAAGTGCGGAATGTGCTTTTTAGATATCTTAATTCCCGACAAATAAGTAGTGGGCCTAAACGCATGACACGATTTAACACATCACTAAGTGATATGAATATGCTTGCACTGAAATAGAAACGGGAATAATTACACTACACTCGACTACATAGTATGAAGAACAAAAAACAAACAATTCTGTAAATAAATTGTGCAAATGTAGTTAGTGTCGGTTCTTAATGTTTACAGAGAAGGGACACAACGCGAAAGAAGGGAGCATCGTTTTGGCTATTGATTGCAGTGGGACGGGCTGATGATTATAGTAAATCATACGTTGGATATCGGACAAAGTACACTGTGTTTCATAAAAAGACCCTTTTTTGTTTTTTTTTCATAATTCACTCAAATAATGACCAATTTACACAAAATTTGTACCAGTTGTAGAAGAAGAAATATTAATTCAAAATATTGCAACAAAATATGGCAGTTGATTAAATATTTTTTGCTAGTTGTGACCTAACGTTGACATCATAATGTGTCACGGGTAAAAGCCTGATAGTCTCAACTGGTGCTGTCAGTTGCTGCGCTGCTCCGATCGTGAAAAATCTGTTTCGCTGATGACAAATTTTTGAAGTTTTACAGTTGCATCCACAAAAACGTGCAAAGCGATCGCATTTACATGTTTGTGGGGATAGTTGGACTTTCACGTGTTCGAGCAAGACTAGGGCACCGAGCTTGCAAAATGGTTGAGTTTTTGGATCGCAACACGTATAACCTTTTTGACACTTATTATAACTTATATTTAACATTTTACTTCAATACTTTAAAAATTCACCATTCGACCTTATCATTATCTGCAGATACTGTGCGTTTTTGGGTATTTATATTTTACAAGGTAATGTAGCGACATAATAAGTGTGATGTGCATGCCATGAATAGCAAATTTCTTCCTGAGTCAGTGAAAAAAACTGTAAAAATTGGTCAATATTCAGCGAAGATATGGAAAAAGCACAATAGCTTACTTTTTTTGGCCACCCTGTATATACACGGTGGTGCATGAAAAGTAGAACACAAATACTTTACGTACAGCAATCAGACAGATTCGGAAACGATCAGCTTCGATCACTGCAGTGGAGGGTGGTTCTATTGATCACTGTGTGGAAGTGTTCAACATGACAACCTTCCAATACAGTAATCGAGACTGATCGTTTATGAAACTGTCAGATTACTCGAACTATGCTTAAGGCACTTACGAGGGTGTTACACTTTTTATGTGCTATCGTATGGTATAATTTTGTCACTCTCATCTTGGCACTGCGTATAAAGCTGCACGTCGTATGTCATCAGCGAAAAACAAGCGAGCTCTAAAAATCACTTCGTCAACATTGGGAAGTCCAAATATTTTCTTTTCCTCCGAATGTTCGCCTGCAGCAAATTTTTCGCTGGACAAAGAGGCCGAAACGCCGCAGGCATCGATTGGGGGTAGAAATAGAGAAGAGACACCCTCCTCCCTAATCGACTAGGGAACCTGAGTTATTGCCGTGAGCCCTGCCGAAAATAGCCTAAATGTATATAGCGAGCAAACGAGAAAATTATTTTGTTTTCTTTCCCGTTTTTCGCTATACGCACAATACAATACATACTCAAAGTGTAAAATAGTTAAACAGTCCTGTTAACAGATGGGTTTACAAACTCCAAATAGGTCCACTCCTTACGGAAGTGTCCCGCGCATCCTCGGCTCTCTCGTGGTCGACGCGACCACCCGCCAAGCACCCATGCACCGACCTGCCAATAACGACGTTGAGATGTGATTTCTACATGCTGTTTGTGACGTAGTGAGCCAAGCTAAGATGCTGCTGCTGCTGCTGCTGTCGCCTGAAGCTAAACTGTTGCAGCTTCTGCTTTAGTTGCCATTTCACATCTGCTATATTGTCATAGTGTGCGTAGCGTTGCTCGGGAAAAGGTAAAAGAATGAATTGCTATTGAGAAATTCTGTTTAGGCCTAAGCTACAGTGTTTTATTCATACATCTATAAAACATGACGATCTGAGGCAATTTTTAGCAGCGGCGCCGAAAGTGCAGGACTGGAATTTGACGGACTGGAAAATGTTAGATTTACGAATTGGCTTCGAAAGCAAGGCCACATCGTATTTGACATGTGGGCTACATCTAGATTTCTGGCGTAAAGATTGGAAGACACAAAATGTGTTGCCGGTAACATATTCAATATACAGAGCAAAGTAAATTTTTTTCTGGGTCATATAGACCCATAAAACCTCGCTAATTTCCATTTTCTCATCCTCCAGCCAGACACCAGCTTACACTGTAAGACCATCGCGCTGTGTGTCTGTTTACATCCCAGCTTTTGCTGGTATACATTGCGTCTATCACGAATAAATGACCAGGCTATGTTGGTCTGGTAAACTAGTTAAATTCCAAGACGATTTACCTATCTGCGAACAGTGACCCACCCACTAACAACAACGACGTAAACAACCAAACAAGAAACCTAAACGTCTAACAAATGACCAAAAATACCAAAAAATGATACAAAAAAATATGAAGATTGCACGCAATTTCGCAAACATTATCAGTCTCACATGCCAATTACGCGGATCGTGTTATATCTGCGTAATCGTAAATTAGGTCCGACCTTAGTGATTGGCATCGGAGACGCGCAGCAAATGCCGCCGCAGAGCTGCTGCTGCTGCACACTTCACTTCTTGTCGTGACGTCGGCGCGTACGGTGAGTACTGAATACGATCTGCTACTGGCGGCGGCGTTTTTTACGATACTGACATTTTTTAACAGTGCATACAATTATTTCATTGCGTGTAGTTTAAATTCAGGGCAATGTATTGATAGTTTTTCGGTTTAATTTTTAAATCGGTGTGTTGTTTTAATGCAGAAATTGCATATAAGCGATCAAATTTAATACGACACGAAAAGCGGTTTATTTACCTATAACTTATTAAAGTACGCACAAAAAATAATTCACAAATGTGGACATATGGTTCAATAATTTAATACGTTATTATACAAAATTATAGCGATGTTTATACTCAGCAAAAAGCTAGCAAATAACATATTTCACATTAAATTGTTGTATATACGTCGAAGTTTCTCGCACACGTCACACAGGCCGGACATCCGACGAAAGCCGGTTTTTCCGAAAAAATGACGTTTTGCAATGTTGCTCAACGATCCTAATCAACTTAAAACACGGGAACTAAAAACCACACCCAATATATGTACGCTATTTATCGCGTAGTGTGTTTCGACAGCTATTTTGCAGATAAAATTGGAATGTCTTTCTTTCAACCTGCATAAAGTGTGGTAACTGAAAACGTTCTAACGCGGAACTCATCGCTAGCCAGTAGTCGCAATTAATTAATACTATATATTAATGCAAATGCTGTTTTCTAGAAGCTTATTCTATTTTGTCATGTGCAAATTTAACCGAAAAAAACTTTGTAGCTAGATTTGTTGTAACAATCGAATTTTGTTTCAAATGCGTGGCGATTTAATAGCATTTTTAGGTTAATGCCGGGGCCGCAGCTTTCACTGCACGATCGCGGGTTATCGCGGAATGCACCCGATCGGTTTCACTCTAGGTGCATAGAATAAACCAGATCGTGTCGGACGTTGAGTAAAGGTAACCAATCATCATTCAGTAAAACACTACATTTTACTTTCATTTGGTTAGATTAAAGATTACAATACTGACAGTAGGCTAATAGATGGGGCAGCGTTTACGGCGCTGTCACCATGCCACTGTCACTGCGATGACGGTTCATGCCGCAATATGTTCATCTAGCTTAAATCACGCTCAGCTTGCACTGCTGCTGTTTTCGCAATTTTCGGCTGCAGTCGTGCGCCATAAAAGCAAACTACGGTGTAGTTTATGCCATCCGAGCGTGAGCGTGGTTTAGGTACGATATCGCACTGTCTGGAGTGGTATAAGCTCGTACCGCGTACTCGCTTACCCACTCCAGCACAGAAAAACTATTGCAGACTGTTGCAGCAGCTGCTCGCTGGACAGACGATCACTGAGTGGGCGACTATTAACTGACGAGGCTGTCTCTATAGAGGCGGCAACCGAAGAGAGTGCGGAAAATAGCGGGTAGCGTTAGTAGGCAGGTGAAGGCAATTAGTAGTTGCGCCGTCATTCAGAGCTCAGTTTGAGTGGATGCGGGGAAGGGGAGGGAGAACTGACCAGTGGACTCAGTGGTCGGGAATAGGACGAAGACTTTTGTGCAGCGCACGTACGACGTCCATGGCACTTGACCGTTCGTCCGTGCGTCCGTGCGTGCGTGCGTCAGCAGTCTCGAGACATGTTCGTTCGTGTTCGTCTAATACAGCGACCGACATTCGGCTACGGCCATCTTGCTCTCTATGCAGTTAGTCCCGCTCAAAGAGATGCTGCTTTTTGCTGCTACTGCTGCTGCTAATTGGTCTCTCCCACGAATTGACGCCGAATTACGGCTGCTGTCGGAATGTAGAACAAATTTCCTATTGGTAATGGATTTACATTATAAATGTTCGCGGGCGATCTGCGATGGCTGCATGCATACGTTAACTGTACGCACATTTCTGCGTGCACGTTTCGTTCTATTATAGCATCGTTCTGCTAGCATTCGGGGCGACCCTGCAGTAAAGGTAAGTAAGCCACTGGGTTGTTGTCGTAACTCAACTGCAGCAAATGTCGATTTATTTTGTTATAATTTGTTGCCGATTTTCCTTTTCCACTAAATGCGCAATTAAGTAATAATTAAAGATCTCATTACACGACGTGTACTTTAATTTTTCAGAGAGGCAAAATATTTGACGCTGACTTTTGTATAATCTGATAAGCGCCAGTAACACTTAAAACTAAAGGCGCGTACAGAGCGATGTACATGAGCTGAATTGGATTAAACTGATATGATTCAGTTTTTGACGAACTGACCAATGGACAAGCAGGGCGAACTTATTGGTCACTGTTTGACGCGTACGTAAGCGTAGTCACGCAGGTCACCAACGCCGTTAGACGGTGCCTGCTGTAATGCATTGCTGCTTGTTCATTGCCAGTTCGTCAAAAACTAAACAATGTCAGTTCAGTTACGTTGTTTTCTACGCGCCATAAAGATGCCAAATAGCTGCGATGCACTGCTGCACTGCTACTGGCAGCAGGAGACCACATTTAAAAATCGATATAGCAAGTTTCTGCCGCAAAACTAATAGTAAAAAAACTTTTCACAAAAAATAGCAGTAAGCTGTAGGCTGGCCGAAAAAAGAACGACAAAATCGATAAAGCAAAGAATAGGCGTTTTGCTCTACAGGTGCGACAAAAAAGTGGACCCTTAAAGTTTTTCGCCGTTTTCTCAGCAACCGTTTGGGATTTTAATACGAAATTTCACAGCTTTATTTAAAAAAATCTTTTACATGTAATTGCAAAGTAAAATATGATTTTGTTTGAAAAACGACGAAGTTATAAACTTTTTAACATGACCGCCTACCGATTTTTAGCATTACAAAATTTTCAAGCTAAAATGCTATTTTTTCAAAAAATGGTCACACGTTACTGCCGCTGACGTCACAGCGGCGTTTTGGTAAACAGTAATTTATATTGTTTATAAATTACCATTAAATTATCGTTCCTTTAAAGCAATCGCCGGCTGCCCACCGGATTTATCTTCCAGCAGGACGGCGCGTCAGCACACACAGCGCGCAACGCAGCGCAGCGCACAGAACTGGCTGCAGGCCAGCTGTCTAGATATCACCACAAAAGACAAATGGCCTCTAAATTCTCCGAATATAAACCCAATGGATTACCACGTTTGGTGTGCAATGTTGGAGACTTGCCGCAAGCTTAAATCAAAGCCAAAAACAAGTGCCAAACTCAAGGAAGCGCTTCAGGTTATCTGGGCAATCTGCCACATGGACTGATCGACAAAGGTGTAAAAGATATCTCAAATAAGGCGACTGGAGGCTGGTGTTGTAGCTTGGAGCTGGCGGTGAACACTTTGTACATTCACAGTGACAATGGAATTCTGGCATCTGATCATTATTTAGGCTCTGTGTTGTTTCAACGATGTTATTAAATTGGTGTTGTAGCCGGAACATTTTTGAATGTTGAAAAATCGGTAGGCGATTATGTTAAAAAGTCTGTAACTTCGTCTTTTTTCAACAGAATCACATCTTACTTGACAGTTAAATGTAGAGGGTCTTAGTAAATAAATCTGTAAAATTTGTATAAAAATTTCGAACGTTTGCTGAGATAACAGCGAAAAACTTTAGGGGTCCACTTTTTGCCGCACCCTGTACAAAAACACTGACGGTCAATAACGAGACACTATTTTATTGTTCCTCTTCGTCACATATAAACTTAGACTGACGTTTGAAGTGCTTTTAACGCCACATTTAGCAGTAAATTGGCGACAAAAATGCGATAGTTGTGTAGTTTAAGGGTAGAGTAGAATTAGCGCAGAGTAGAGGGGTTTGGTAAGAGTTTGAGGCGGTGAGTCGTGCGACTATTGTAGGCTGAGTGTTAGACTATGTTGTGCGGACCTTAGTTGATTTGCCGTGTATTCGTTAGTTTTTTTGTCTGTCCGTCTGTCCGTCTGTCCGTCTGTCACTCTGTCTATCCTGTCCCTGGGCCGTTCAAAATGTCGTTTGCTTGATAAGCTGGTTCGATAGTATTAATAAAATTAGCTTTAGCTCTAAAAACCTTATAATCGCGTGTTGAGTTTTATTCATTTACTTAGGCATCCTGAGAGCATTGTGGCCCACTCACGCCGAACGCCACATTCACTGAAAAAAAATTGACGAATATAACGTGACTAAGAATATTATATAACAGCTTATTTTCTGGCGGATCATGTATGAAGTGTGCAATTACCTACAACTTAATTGGCTGGAAAGACATCAAAGTAGACGAACGGAAATATGATTACCGTACGTAGGCCTATGTAGGTAGCTGGGTTTTTCAGCAACAAGCGCCGTTGCAGCCATAGTGATGAGATACGGAGACGCGTGACTTCCATTAGATGAGTCACACGGCATAGGTGTCCGTGACAATCCCACTGCGTAAATCGCCTGCAGAACGACAGAAGTCTATAGTTGTCGCTTGACGCACTTTTGTATGGTAAGACGTCCTGAGACTTGTCACGCGTGCTGTAGACAACTAACGTGTGGTCGCAGGTGTCTGGTCTTAAACACAGGATAAAAATAAGTCAAGAGAAATAAAATGCAAAATAGAGCGATCGTAACAACACTAGTGTTTTAGATGTTTTATTTATCTATAGGCCTAAAATTTTAACCGTTTTTAAACTCGCTCACCGACAATTTTGGAAACATTTGTGCAGAATTATAAACAATTCAATGATCTCAAAACTCCGCACAAAAATATATTGCTGCTCTCTAGCGAATACAACTTTGAGTGCCACTTTAATTTTTTTTTGGTATCCAGAAGCGATAATATAATTTCTTGGTTTTTCGGTTAAATAATGCACCACCCTTCCAAAAATTTATCAAAATCTGCTCGAATCATTTTGCGAACAGACTTGAAAGCATAAACACCTTTGGCGGAGATATCAGAGTTATTTTGACGATGTCAGGCCGTATGTAGGCAAACAGAGAGACTTAGAGAGGTGGAAAGAAAAAGAGAGATTATGTTCTCTGGAGACACGAGCGCTGACACGAAAACACTCGAAACCAGTCTGTAGTTCAGTGATCGATCACACAAAACAACGCCCAGTGACCACACCCAGTTTAACTCAGCCTGGCCATCCCTCCGTAGATAGGCGCTTTCAGTAGACAGAGTAAGCTATAACGCCGGGTGACCACACCGCACAAGGCGTTTGCTTCATTCATTCATCGAGCCGTTTCGACTCCGGCGATTATACTTCAACTGATCGATGACGTCACGACAATGGCGACTGGACTGCGTCACGTCACCGGCCACGTGGTGTTGTTTACGTCGAGATGTGTCGGTCGATGTAATAAACATGTGAAGCGCTTCATCGCAGATTCATTCGATGACGTCTGGCCTGTAGTTACGCTGGCGGCTGGCTGCTTATTAAGGTCAGAAGTGATGCAACAACACTTTCAAACCGACTTGTCATCGTTTGCTTACAGCGAGTGTTAGGCCTAATGTGATTATTGCAAATTGTTGTCCATCACTGATCCGACTTCCCATTATTCTTTCACAAACGCGGAGAAGACCAGCAGACAGGAAAACCATCTTATTACTTATTTGGTTATCAGAGTCTTTTAAATGAAGCTGCTGTCGCAACACTCGCTGTTTCGTATATGCCGGTTTTTACGCGCCATAGCTAGCTAGCCATGGCGCGTATTAGCTACGGAAATTCTGTCCGTCTGTCTGTCTGTCTGTCCGTCCTGGTGTCACGTCCCGGTACCGTTCCAAGACCAGGTAAGATAGAGATTTTGGGTTTTTACCGTATAGAGTCTCTAGTATTCTGTGACAAAATTTCATGCCCCTACGTCAAAAGGGTCCCCACGAACGAGGGAGCGAAAGAGGGTCATCCTCTCTGAAAAGACGTTATTATGCCGTTACTGGCTCGTTTAACGTGAAAATGGTCGCAGATAGGCACAGACATGCTGCTTATCATAACAAGCACTGGCGACGAGCTTCGTAGGAATGTCAACATCGATGACCTTGAATGATCTTGAACCCCAAAATAAGGGGGTTTAGTAAATTTATCGCGATTTTGGGCTGCGACACGCAATTTAAGAGTGAATTGCGCCGAAATGGCTGGAGATAGACCAAGACAATTTGCATATGAAATTTTCAGCAATAAATGTAGATTTTAACAGTCCAAGTCCGGACGCTCTAAATTCAGGGAGGCCTGCGCACGCGGGTGTCAAAGAGGGATACCCCTTTAAAAAGTGTTTATTTATCCGTTGTTGGCTTGTCTATCGTGAAAACGGTTGCAGATAGGCACAAACATGTTGCTTACTATAACAAGCACCAATGGCGTGCTTTTAATGGTATCAACATTGATGATCTTGAACCCTAAAGTAGGGTTTTTTTAGTGATTTTTTGGCGATTTTTGGCTGCAAAAAAGTGAATTGCGACGAAACGGGTGAAGATAGACCAAGATTACCTGCGAACAGGAACTGCCATAGGCTCTGGCGCGTTTCATGAGCATTAGCTCAGATTTCTTGTACGTTTTTGTCGCTGTTACGTATCTTCCCCCCCTGTATCGCTGAGGCCGACGGCAGTGTCGCATTTTTGTTTCTGGACACTATTTGAGCTCGCTGTGCATGGGATGTAAAATTTGTTATTGCTGCGGTAGAATTACTGTAATACTTTCTCCGCGGGTGTAAGCATTCGGTCGAAAAATTAATCATAATTTAACTGTGACGTATTACCTTGCGTGCTACGGACTGAAGACCCAGTGTGGCCGATTGGGACGGTGATATATCTGTTAACTGCACCGCGGGTCCAATAATCGCTGACGCTGGCCGCACAGTGCGTTGCGGTATCATTAGCTCATGCCAATCAGCTGCCACTTCCGAGATCGTAGAGCGTTTCTAGTCCCTAGTCTCACTCGTGGAAAAAGCGTTATACCAAGTACCGGACCTTTACCTTTACCTTTAACTGCGAAGAGTTAGACCAACAGAACGACGTTCGGGCAGCAGTGTACGTGAAGCGCATTTAGGTGTTCATATTTTCACACTGTTCGTTTTTAGGCGACACGGCGTCATGCACTGGCTGTTGCCAATTACCTCCTTCTCCCTTATAGACTGTTATTATGATCGTCATTGGTATGCGTCGCACGCAGTCGGATGTCTTCGTTGTTCAACGAGTCTTGCGGACTTGTAAGGCCGACGGCGATTGATTCAAAAGGTCGTCGTGCAGCAGCCGTTCCTCCCTGATTCAATCGAGTCTCGCTCGCTCTCGTCGGTCGCGATGATCATTTTTTGACTCTTGTCGCAGTCGCCGCCGTCGTCGTTTTGATTAATTCCGCCAGGGCGGCAGCACCTCCAGTCATTCAGCACCCACCAATCGGCTAATTCCCGCTCACATCAGATCACATGCTTCGCTAGAGCCGCTGGTCGCGCGGCGGTTGCTAGGCTTTTTGCAGCAGCAGCAGCAGCAGATGTAGAAATACTTTCAGTGACGAAGTCAGTAGAGACAAACCGGTGCAATAACCCAAATCAGGTCCAGTGAAATTCGTCTCACGCAAAACAAGCGAACAATTATTGCCAACAGTTCGCGATTGCTACGCCAGTTAGACCCATTATGGCGGCTTTGCAGATGTAGAAATAAGTCATTGACTGCGATCAGGGCAATGGTACAGCAAGACGAGACACCCTTCGGAACCATTGCATTTGTCGTTCCACGCAACGACGCATACACGATGCAAGTACTTCCTGGAAGTAAAAATGTCACATTTCGTACGCAATCATGACAGTAGTAGACCTATAGAGCAAACAAAACATGCAACATTCGGTTTACCGTTCAGCAATTTGTTTATTCCGAGCGAACGGAAAAGCGAAATTAAAATCAAAATGCTTAGATCTATTAAAATTTTAAAGTGCAGTATTTGAGCCCCAGACACAAAAAATTATGTCTTGTAAAATGTTTTACAAGAGCCCCCTATTATGATACCGAACTCCGCGCAATGGTTTAATGTCTACGACCCCACTTTTCGAGGACGTGATAGTAATAAACTAACACTGTGAGCGATATACATGTATTTCTCCTGAAAGTTGGGGATGTTTCCTTAGGCCCCTACCAAGTAGCACCATAAATTGCCGACGTTGGAGTTTCGAGAAGCAAATGCCTCAAGCTCGTTATTCGTTTTAATTACTTTTCAAGCAGTTTGCCGCGCCTGAACTACGTAGGCCTGCGTGCATTGCAAGAATTTCTTTATTGTTAAGGAAATCGAGGTTGGGGTAGTTTCAAATAGTGAACAGTTTAGGTTAGGCGGCAAAACCCAGTGAATAAGTTGCAGGCCTACTGTCGTTTCGCATCTTGAAGTCTGGCGACGTATTGGTTCTGTGGCAGTGATTACGCCATTCAATCTGTCGTGAAAGCCAGCTTGCGCACGTGGTCTGCGGTGACTGAAAGCTCGATCACTCGGTGGCAGATTGGTGTGCGAACATAGCTCTCCCAGAAATAGCCCCCTAGGTTAACTCCTTTATATAAGCTGAGACACTGGCCTAATTGATCGTGTAATAAAATTTTAGGTAGCCCAACTTATGTGATCACAGTGCATCAACTTCACACCAGACAGACGGACAGACATCATACTCTGGCAATACCTGCCTATGACAATGCAAGGTGGGGTAAAAGTGGTGGTCGGCGTTCGGTCTTACCCAGATCGTGTCGGCCACATCTGCGCTATCTCGGTGACGTGATGAAGCCGTAAACTAGGTTCGATGAAAGGGTCACGTGACTCAAGTGCACGCCTCGCGACGCAAATAACAGGCAACAACTGTACGACGACGACGAAGAAGAAAGACTGACTGTATAGGAAGGGTCGGCTGATTTGCAGTTATTTACGCCAGTAAGCAACGCAAGTGATCGTTTGATCGGTCTTTGCCGTACGTCGCTATAAGCACGGCACGGCACGACAATCATCGCGGACCGCCCTGCCAATTACTAGAAGGCCATTCCATACGCCACACATGCCCGCTTGTGGCCAATTAACCGAATTTTGAAGCTTACAGTTTCGTCATAGAATTAAGTTAAGGCACGGCATATTTGACCGGCAGCCGGTCAAATATCTTATAGACTATACGACCGGTCAAATTCATCGGTCAAACTCGCCCGCTCAACATCCAGCCCTCACAGGGTGCTCGTCGTACCGCTGCAGGGATGTCGGCAGCCAAGCAACTGACAACCTTAACCGTAGCAAGTACAGTATCACGGATCCGCCAGTCGGCCAACTACCACCTCGAGCCTAGCAAGCAGCCTGGCTATCACGGATTACCAGTCGGCAAGTTTTTTTTGCGTGCCTGCAGGAGCCTCGAATTTGCCACCCATATTGTACGCTAACTTTTGATGTTTATTATTGTCACATAAATCTTTTAAAAACGCTAATCCTAACCCAAACTTTAACCATAACATTAACCCTAACCCCAATCCTAATCCTAAGTCCTAAACCTTACACTATAATATTCACGCGAATTCTAGTCAATAGCAATACTGTTGTTAATGTCATTCGCTAAGGACGACTGCAATTTTTTTTAACCGGTCAAATAGCCTTTAGCGGATTTATGTCTGTAACTGTTGAAGCCATAGATGTAAAAACAACGTTCCACAAAAAATAAAATAACGTTTAAGAACGTTAAAAACGTGGAAAAATATTTAAAAAACGTTTAGGAACGTTGAATAGAAAACGTTGGTCATAATTTGTTTAACCTCTTGCCTAATGATTAATGCTGTAGGTGCAGTATACCTATATATATA
>Ga0209454_1000680_pt1 | contig 18669 bp, 8 predicted proteins | sample WorMetHERISLAND1_2_FD_187400 | JGI IMG/M metagenome (GOLD analysis project Ga0209454, IMG submission 187400) | Marine gutless worms symbiont microbial communities from Max Planck institute for Marine Microbiology, Germany - Olavius geniculatus... | ecosystem: Host-associated > Annelida >... | reverse complement strand
GTTGTGATGCACTTTATTGATAAATTTATGGAACTGAATGTTAATTTGGGCCTATATGCATGTTGTAAGTTACGTAATGATGACAATGAGAAAATATTTCCACACTCTATGCGTCAGCAGAAATAAACCAGATTAGTGCTATGACCTTTAATTTTGTTTACCGCTGGGCCGCGTTCAAGAGCAAGTGGTTGCCCCAGAAACTTGCTGCACATTAAGGTGACTTCGCTGTCACTGTATAAGTAGGCTACGCTTATTGTTGTGATTTTGAAGTCATTTTGTATACGACTACTGTGTGAAACAAATTTTTCGTTGTTCTTGTCTTCTAGATGACTTGAATTGTAGCAGCTGCCGCCGAATTTTTCTTGCTTTATTTGCGGTGTGCATTACTTATGATGGCCGCCCGTACCTAACATATTAGGACTGCTGGTGTTTATACTTTTTCCTTTCTTTTTTTATTTTTCAGCATGTAGTCTATGAGCTCCCTTGGCCAGTAACTGCAAAACTGCCACGTGATCGGAAATTGGTGCAATTGGGGTCTCAAAATTTGGGAGCAGAAAACGTCTGCGAGGTTTCGGGCAATGTTGGACTTTGCTGGCAAGTATCCCTGAAACGGAGCAAGATGCCGGAAAAACGGCGGCAAAAGTTTGGTGATCTTTGGTGTACAAAGGGCGAAATATAGGACTTGAGAGACGTGGATCGGCCATTACTGCGCAATAGGTCGTCTGGTGGTAATATAGGCCTTAATGTCATCATAGCCTGTCACAGCGGCTTGGTCAGACGGTCTGACGGCTAGTCTGATGTCCGGATGTAGACTGCGGTATAAATCGGCTGATAGCAGAGCCGTATGGATCCCACGCAACTGCTTATTACCTCCGCCAAGGAGGTTATGTTTTTGCCAGAGTTTGTTTGTCTGTCTCTGTGTTAGCAAGATAACTCAAAAGGTTATGGAAGGATCTTTCTGAAATTTTTAGGGAATGTTGAAAATGGCAAAAACTACAAGTGGTTCAATTTTGGGGGTGATCCGGAAGGAATCCTGGATTCTGGATCACTTTGAAATATGCTTGGCGGATGTCTGCGCTGAGTGCGCTCTCCGAGTGCTTTTCTAGTTACTTTTGCTGACCAGTCTGACTGGTTATTGTCTTAGATTATTGCTCAAAGCCTGCTGATGAACGTCTATTTTAGTACTGACCAGCATGAATAACGTTTAGGTCTCTATACCTTGATCAAATGTCGCTGCATGGGTTGACGGCAGTTATAAAGGTCGTTCATGAATGCATCTGCATCTGTGATCATTTCTACTATAGTGCCATGGTTAAAAACCCCGGTTTTTCAACAAGCCCAACTCAGAGTTTTTTTTGTAGTTTTGGACTTTTTCTGGTTAAATCTGGGCTTACTAAAAGGCCCACTTGACGGGTTTTGGGTTTTTGTGGGTTTTAAGTTATTGGAATGAACACTGATAGATGCTGTCCACGCCAAGTAAATGTCCAAAAAGTTACAAATTCATTAAAAACTTTAACCGGTTAGCCGTGTTTTATTATACTTGAAAAAGAAACTATAATTGGATTACGTTTGAATTGGGGTTTTTGAGGTGAGTTTTTAGATGAGTTCACCCTGTAAAACCTACTGTTTTTTCTGGTGTGTGCTTGGAACCCAGTTTCAGTCTTGGCCAATACTGCTGTATCTGCACATATAATGGGGCTCTCACTAGTGCAGGACACGTGCAGTGCAGGAATTTTTTTTCCTGCACTACACTTGTAATTGCAGCACTTGAGCCAACCTCATTAGTGCTGAATGCATTGGTTAGCAAAAAGCGTCCACTGTAAAGTGCGTTTAATAATCATGATAGCTGTCGTGTGATAGCACTTCATTAGCACCGCCACTCCGCTAGAACAGCAATGACACGCTCTATCTTGTGATTTTTGTGATCAAGTTTGCTATATCTACAGTATGCTATGTCATGGTTGCAAGTAAATTCTTAAGATATTTGCAAAAAATGTTTTATCATTTTTAGTGACACTGGTGAGGGACAGTAACTTGCTGTTTTCTGTTAATTGGAAACATTCTGGTGACCCGTTTTCTGGCTGTAATAGTTAGAGCTGCTGAGTCATTTTGTTGTCTTTGCCGAGCTGATAAAATGATAACGACTAATTGCCTTTGCTTCAAAATTGTACCAATTTTTCAGAAGAATGTTAACGTCCACCATTATTACCGTAACAGAATGATTAACAAAAGCTTTCACTGTTCCGTGATTTTGCCAATGGCTGGCTGAGCAAAGCACACACGGCTGCCGGTGTCACATTAAAATGTCTTCTCCATGAAAAATCCGCTTGCGGCGAGATAATCACCGATTCGATATGTCTCCGCTTTATTAAAATATCGCTGGCCCCATAAGGAAGTCTCCCCATTATAGGATCGCTTCCCAGAAAAGTCTCCCCCGGCGGACAATTTACTGGTAAAAATCCGTCCCACCCCGGCGGGCGGGGCAGATTTTTGCAGGTAAATTGTCGGCCGGGGAGACTTTACTGGGGGCGATCTTATAACGAAACACCGGCACTGTGGTTGAGAACTAATCTGCGGCGAGTGTCTGCACAGAGATCCATGTATTGCCGTAATCCTTCAACAATAGAAGTCTGTTGTTCCATTGTTCACTGTAAACGGATACTGCTTGTCAGAAGACTGAATAGTGCAGCCAGTTTTAGCAGAACTACAGAATGCCAGACGGAAGAAAAGCCACCACGTAATCTACCCAATGCACTGATCCGTTGTCGTAGCTAAAATATTAGCTGAATCAGTTTTGTACGCATGGGGCATGCGTCAGAATTACCGTAGTTACAACAGAGATCATAAGGAACAGCAAAGTAGAAGCTTTGTGTCACGAAATTGTGACTGTACAGCGCTCTTGCTTGTTTTTCGTTCACTTCCATGTTATTGATGTAACATAGTCGAAAAGATATGTCGTTGTTGTATGGAATGTCTTATAAGCAGATGACAAAAAATAAGTGAACCCCCTAAGAAAGTTACATCAAGACCCAAACTTAATTCCAGTTTTAGGTTCTTGCAGTTGTTCCATTACCGTAATTTAATCACATATTTGGTTGCAGTTAAGTTTTTAAAACTTCTAAGTGTAGCATATTACTTTTGCGTGCAGATATCTGGATATTTATTTGTTGTAAACACTTGTCTATAGCAGTGCTCATTCTAATAAGTTAAAACTCGTGAAAACTCCCATGACGTATAAAGCTGAGCCTTTTGGAAAAAAAAACAGTTTTAACCCCCAAAACCACGCCACGGGATTGCACTTTTAAAAACAGTGTTTTTGAAACGGTGACAGTGTGATGTGCAGTCTGTTCACATTGCGTTCTATTCAGTACATGTACATTGTTCAACTGTGTGACGTTACAGAGACACGTGCTGAAGTATGAACGACTTCTGAAGAGCACGCGACGACCAGACGTGCTTGTCAAAGAAATCAAGGTAACGTATTTAAAAACTACCTCTTTATAATGGCCTGTACAATACAGTAGTGTTCGATACCATACCATAGGGATTTGCACTTGAAGACTTGACAGACATGTTGTTTTAAATGGAAATGAAATGAGAGAAACTGAAATAGAAGTACAGTTAAGATGTAAGACCTAAAAAGTCAAGAAACTGCTTGGGTCAAAAAGTAAACCAATCAAGTTATTTTTGCCACGACTTTGTCGTGCATATAATTGGCAGATTTTCGAAATTCTTTCACTGGCATTTTTAGCAGTGAATTTGCACTGAGATGACAATTCAAGATATAAACTTATCACCCTTAAAATGCTTATTAAGTATTTGTCTGAAAAGTATCTGACCTTTGACTGACACCAGTTAACTGAACAGTCAACTATAGTAACGCAGTGTTTACGAACAAACATCAAGTAGCTATATAGCTCGACGTTCTGTGGTAATTAGCATGCTAATTAGGAGGACGGGCAGGTTGTAATTGGAAGACCTATATAACACGTGATCAGCTGTGGGCTGAGAGCTTTAGCCTAGGACTACATGTGAGCCAGGGGCGGGGTTCCAATAGGCCTGCTTGAGCCAGCTCGACGTTTGCTTGATGTTTGCTCGATCGTGTAAACACCCTATGACATTTTTTTACAACTCAGCTAAGCTGATACTCATTTTGCTGTCCCATGGAATGTTGAAGGCTGAATAAGCATACCTGTATGATTTACCTGCTTTTAGACATTGTTATCAGGTATTAATTGAATTAAGAAGTATGCGTTTATACGCACAAGATGTCATTGGTTTGTAGAACGAAAATATAGAGAAAATTGATGAATCATAAGCGGGCAGATAGTGAGTGTCACAGTGTATCCACAAATGGTCTTTAATATTCAGGGTCTTTGGGAGCTTTGACGGAAAATTAACGCTCTGGGTTGGCGGAGTAGAAGTGCAATTTGGTCTGTGGAAAATACCGGGACAACTTTCCTAAATGTATACTTTTGGGTTTGGGTGTCCGCCTAACCTGGATTAGCTGGAGACATGTCGACCCAGGCCCAGGGTGAAACAAGAAAACAAATCTGGGTGGTGAGATAGTTTGTTGTTGTTTACGCCATGTGGCGGATTGCAGCAATGGCGTCTAAAAGCACCGGTTCTATGGAGACTAATGAACGCTTGCGCGATGGCGCCCGGTCATTAGAATGCAATAGCGCCGTTGCCAGGGTAGTTCCGTGTCCTGCATTTGTATGTGGTTGATTGCCGCTTGCGCTAAGTGACTGCTATAGACTAGTCTGTGTCGGACAGCCAGTCACTCAGTCGTCACATGTGATGTGATGTGACGTGGCATCGGATGCGATCTTCACCGCTGCAGCAGCAGAGCTGGAAATTTGGTTCGAAAAAGCCTAGGTTTTAAGGGTTTTTTTAGAAAAATGCAAAAGAGCCTCAAAAGTCCAATTCTTCATTTTTAGGTTTTCATTTGTTAAACATCGTTTTTTTCTTTCGTATTTTAATCGTGATTTTTGATTACCACATCTTGCTGTAATTTGTAGCAAACACTGTAAGTAGGTGATGGACAAGCTGGGTCGTAATTTTGTGTACAAAAAAACTTTGAAAACTTAAAACATAATTTTTTTTAAAAACCTCAGTTCTTTTTCCAGCTCTTTTCAGCAGCAGCACCGTCGTCGTTTAATAGCGCAGAAGGTGATCCTGTCGTCTGCCTGCGCTGTAATTAATTAATGCGACAGTCACACCGGACGCCCGTCCGTTTGTCCGTCTCCGCATTAACGTCATTTTCTCTCTGTTGTATTTTACACCTGTGCAGTTGAGTAGCTGCTTGTCGCACGCTAATCTGCGCAGTTTTAGTGCAGCACTTAGACAAAGCAAGGAAGACGAAGGCGTTGAGCGTACAGTTTATACCGCGTAAAGCTGTTGATGCAGCCGCTGCACGGAGCATGGATCAATAAGCTGCCAGCAGCAGCACCGGCTTACGGGCTGGCGGCGCCGGTTGCTGATGCTGTTGTCATGGCAACGCATGGGCATCGCCGACGCTGGCTGTACGACGCGTGGTATATAGAACGTGACAAGTGGCGTGGCTTAACGTGAGTTGAGTTGAGTTGAGTTGCCCGGCGACTTTCAGTCAGTCGTTCGTTGTTATATCGTGGCATTAATTGCACCTCGCTGATTACTGCCGGTGTCACATTGAAATGTCTCCCCATGAAAAATCCGTCCAGGGAGAAATAATCACGGAATTGATATATCTTTTTTTTAAAATATCGCTGGCCCCATAAAATTTTCCCCATTATAGGATCGCCCTTCAGGAAAGTCTTTCTCTCCCCCGGTCGACGAGTTATCGCTAAAAATCCGTCCCGCCCGTCAGTCTCCGGGCGGGGCGGATTTTTTCCCGTTAGTTGTCGACCGGGGGGATACTTTCCTGGGGGGGCGATCCTATAATGGGGGCACTGGCGTATCTTCCCGGTTGCCATTATCCCGCCCCAGGCTGCTGATGATGCTAGTTATTTGTGGTGTGGATCGGTCCACCAAATAACTGCGGTGATGTGTACCGCTACCAGCTTAACGACTACACCCCAGAGCTAAATACGGCTCTTCTAAAACGAGATGCTGCTCGTTAACGTTGTTATTTTTTTCCCTCTGTGTGTGTTAATTTAGTACGGGAGCTGTAATAACAGTACTGCGTTGCTCATAGTTTCGGTTTTTGTTTACTGCAGGTGAATTTTCTGCAGTGTATTTTTCTTTGCTTTTTCTCAGTGAGTTTTTGGGTATTCTTAGAACGATATTTTAGCAGGTCAAACAGTAACCACCAAGATCTGTTTATATACCGGGTCTTATTAGGTACATGTCTGTTGATTCACCTGCACGTGAATTATTTTTAACAGTAACAGCGACCCTAACTAATCTTGACTCTGACCCTGACCCTGACCTTAACACTATACGCTTAACCCTGTCTTCAGCGGTTAAATCGGGTGCGGGCGAATTAACGGACACGAACCTCTTATTATTTGTAGTTATTGGTGCAGCAGACACACCGAGCACTAGAAGGCTTTAAGATGAGCTGCCAGCCGCAGATCCTCTGTATTCGGTAGAAGTTTAATCAGGGATGACGATACCTCTTCACGTGCCGATCTTCTCTTTATCACGGACCTCATATCAAAACGCCAACCCTCAGTTTTTTCTTACATTGCCGTGCCGTAGGTCAGAGGCTGTTCCAGCCAACCAAGGTTTATGCTGCCACGTCGATGCATCACTCGGTTGACCACCTCATCACTTCTGGAAACGTAGACAAGGCCGCCCACGCAACAACTGGCTGCGTAGCATCCTCGGGACTTTGGACGGCGCTTCTTCAGCTGATCTCTGGCAGTGCAGTGCCATCAAGCGCGGACACGGAGTGACGCTACGGCCCAGGCCCGTCGAGATGGAGGTAGGAAGGGGGTAAGTTACCCCGGCCCCGTGACGTTTGGGGGGGCCCCGCCGTCGCTCAGAAATATAAAGTACACCAGAATGCGCCATTTTAAACAGAAATTTTTTTAAAAAAACATTCCCAGATGGGCCCCGCGAAAATGTTTCCCCAGGCCCCACTGTGGCTCTCGACGGGTCTGCTACGGCCCAGGCTGGCTGTATAGGATAGTGATAATGGGACGTAATGCTAATTTATTTGGTTGTTCGGCGAAACACCAACATCAACATCTCGGCCGGCATCAGCTGACTGGCGTGATAGATATTACGAGAACATGTTCCGCGAACCACGAACTAACTGTCATGCTGTCAAGTCTTTGATGGTCATGCAGGAATAGACGCCGGCGACGTGTGGACAGAAACTATACAAGACGCATTACGGCATTAGCGCCGGTCGCTCGTCGTCTGTCGCTGCTGCTAAGCTTGCTTTGCCCGGTATTGTATTCTCGCCGTCGGCGCCTGCTGCTGACAGCTGTCTGAGCACTGATGGTGACGATGCTCTAATAATGCTATCTCTCTTCCTCTTTCCTTCTCTGTCTCTTGGATAGCTACTGCGTCGTCGCAGCATCTGTATCCGCTGCTGCAGCTGATTAGTATGACAGCTCGATACTGAGTGGCTAGTCTACCATGTACTCACCGGGGACAGCCATAGACCTGCTGGTCAGCTCTTTACTGGTCGTTTCCGGCTGCTGCTTATATAGTTCACCCAGTCTATAAACCAGAACGCACAAATCCATCTTTACAGCTATTTAGGCCGCTCGTCTTCGGTAGTGTACTGGATGGTCTTAAGTTATACTGCTGATTTTTTTTATTCCAACGCGAGATGGCTGAGCTCTTTCGGCCGATCTCCGTGAAACTCTGCTACATGATCGGGCGTGGGCTAGATTTTGTAATGCGAATCCCAAAGTATTGGGCGCTCCCCATCAAAAAACGGTGCCGAAAACGTCCATAATTTGGCGCTGTTATACGGACAACTTCAGACTTTGATCGCGAAAATCTTGCGAACGGATCAAATTATCGACAGTCGGTCAGCTATTCGATCGACGGTGATCCCTCACGCGTTCGATGAAAAAAAACGGTGAACGTTGGTCCACTAACAAACAAGTTTGGAATATGCGTTTTAATCCACCCATAATCACCTTTTTCGAAGGCCATATCTTGGCCTCAAATTTTTACATAGGCCTATGCGTATGTTTGCTAAACTACACACCGATGAGGCCCCTCCTCCCCCCCCGAACAATTTTTACTCCGCACGGCTGCGTTTCCTAAAGTAGCGTAGAGGAGTAGGCCATATGATGTAATGAATATTGACAACCACCGATCGATGACCCACCGACCGATTTTCATTCCTGGAAGAACCTTTTTGGAAGAAATTCAAACGGCCATATCTTAGCAACAGATCATCCGGTCCACTTCCGGTTTGGTGCTAGGGTGGATAATCGGGGGCGGCGGATCAAATAACCACGTGACCGATGACGTCACGTTATATGCGCCTCTGATTCGTTCGCGACACATGGCGCTATGCAGATGTGTTTTGATTAATTTATAGATTGGTCACAAAAGGTCAAGGTCCTGACCCCAATATTTTTGAGGCTTAGTTCGTTGTATGATAGATGTGTGGTCATCATTGGTCACCCATAGGAAGCAGCCCATTCGAGTCGAATGGTAACACGATAAATTGAATGAAAACAACCGGAAATGGTCGCCGTCGACTCCGTTCATTGTTTAGCACTAGCACAGAGCGAAACGTACAAAAATGCAACACAACAAACTTGCAGAGAAGTTGTATGTTATCGCAAAATTCGCATGCACCGCAGTGAAACGAAATAAGGAATTCTTGTTATAGTTTTTATAGCTTTTTATGTTATTTTATCTGGTTGCTCATGTACAGGCGTCGTTGCAGTGAACGCAGAGACAATAACGGCGCTTTTGCTCGCTGAGTTTTATCGATTTATCCAAGACTCAGCCGTTGCAGAAGTAATCATCATCATCATGAAGCTTAGACTTAATGCTTCATGCTTTCCATTTGTTTCCGTTCTCTGCTATAAGTAGCTTAGCCGCGCTAAGCTGCGGCTTTGCATCAATCTATATATCGGTTGTGATGTCGTCAGTCCATTCATGCTCTATATTTCTGTCCAAAATAATCGAAACTGTTGACCGTTATTCGTTCTGTGTAATAGCGTCACATCTGAATGGTTAAAGATGAAGAAAACGTATTCAAAATGCACGTGCACAACGTGTGCTCTGAGTTTGCTTCATGTTTGCTTGATGTTTGCTTCATCGTGTGAACATGGTATAAGGGACGTCGTTCACTTAAGTTTGCAGTTTGTACAAAATATTCAAGTAACATTTCTTTTTAAGTAATAGTTTTCCTTTCAGAATCTTTCTTCAGTATACACACGTTTTACGTCCATACACGTACAATCTGTTACAGTCTCTCATAGTTGTTCCACGTTCTGAAGCAATTCGTGTGCGGATTATGGCTGTGCGAGTGTGCTGGCGTAGTGCTTGTTAATTGTTGTCTATGGCGGAGCTCTCCAGCGTGCAGTCGTTATTGCCTGCCTTCCAGTTATTCGTGATGTACGCTTCTGGAACTCTGTGATGGTGGATTGATCCGTGAGGCCGAGTCAGCGAGCTATAATGCTCTGTCTGGCCGGAAATGTCAGTCTCCCTGCCCTTCAGTACGTCGGGTCGCCTGGCAATAATTAACAATAATAATTCGGGTGCGGGTGAATTAACGAGCATCTTTTGTGTTTGACGCTGGATGTGTGTATGATATTTTGGGGTGAGCTACGTCGGTCAAAGGTCTGCCAATCCTTACCGACGTGTACTTCAAACAATCCGATGATTTGTACGGTCTTTAAACGTCAGTGAAAGGGTATCCGCCACGTACTTACAGTACATACTCATCCAGAAAGTCGCAGAAGTTGATCTTCCCAGGTGTTGAGCGTAAGCTACTTCAGGTGGTATAATGCATATGCCTACGTGACGTCGTTCAGGACCTGCGTGTAACCAGGCCCGGTGAAACGTGCTGCGATTTTTTGTAGGATCCATTTGCGGAAATTGAAAAGACGGTCGAAAACTGGTACTAATGCGCTGCGTCTGATATGCGACACTATACCATTATCTCGTTAGTGCACCGACCATGACGTCAGTCGCTTTAAATACTGCAACCAGGTGTTAAGCGGTGTTCACAGCGACAGATCCGACTTAGTTCAGCTGGCCAGCTGAGCGGAGTTGAATTGAGCGCCTGTCGGTTTATATTTAACAACGACTAAGTCGTCTCTTTTGTTATCAGCGTGATGCTTTGACAGTTTGAAGAGCATTGTTTCGTATAGAGTTCTGTGAACGGTTTTTTTTGTGCGACAGTTGCCTCAAGTTCATGCATGGACGATTAGCTGCCGTTTCATTTCGACCCATTTTTGCCAGTCGCAGCACGTGGCCGTCATTCGGCAGTCCTGTAGTATCAAATTATTTTTCTTGATGAGCAATTCGCACATCGTCGCTATAGGACGACGTTGCATCTCAAACCCTTCCGCTGCGGTCCGACGTCCTGACCACGCGACACAAGCAAACTACTGGCAACGATAATAGCGTCTGGATGCGGACATTATGTACAATGTATCCTACTTTTTACACGGTAGTGCGTTGACACAGATTAGGTGAGGTGGAAAATAAATGTACTTTACATAATCTTATCGCCTTGGTCATCTTTGTGCCAAAAAAGTATCAAATTTTTTTGAAAATTTGACGAAATTCTGACAAAAACGATTTTGGTTAGTTTTTTGAGACACGATCTACATGTAGATAGCGGAATTGCGTATTTGGTGACGGCGTTAACACGCCGAATGTACTGATAACGTCATTTGACATACAGTGTGGAACGTGACTTTCTCTGAATACAGTATGTACACCGTGTACGGAAAAAACACCCCCGGGCATTTTCGATTGTAAAGTAAAGAAGGTTTATCAGATTTTAATAATTTTTGACAATAATATTTCTGATACAACTAGCGATCAAATGACTGTCCAATTTTCTACCGCACCCGTTGTCTGCTTCTGCACTACGTGGGGAAACAAAACCAATGATATATTGCATTTTTATCCCATTTCGCCTGTTAGGGTTTTCCCAGGTAGTGCAGAAGCAGACATTTGGTGAAGTGGGAACTAAAACGGTTGTTTGATGGCAAGTAATGTCAAAAATGTTTGCAACAAAAATTATTAAATTTGTCAATCCTTTTTAAAGTCACAATCGATAATGTTGGGGATGCTTTTTGACGTATTTCTGTTCATTTCAACTCACATTTCGTTGGTTCTGTTTTCCCCACGTAGTGCAGAAGCAGACACTGGTTTAGGTGGAATATTGAATGGCCATTTGATGGCCAGTTGTGCCAAGAACAAACGTACCTAAAATTATTAAAATTGGATATCTCTTCGTCAAGTGACAATCGATAATGTTTGGGATGTTTTTTTCCGGACACGGTGTATACACGCATGTGTGCATTTTTTTCTGGCGTGATTTGTTAGCAAATGCCGGACTAATTATGCAGTTAACATTTTTCTTCTTTTACAAGCATTTCTAGACCTTAGGCCAGCCAGTGGAGCGAACTGCCGTGTTTGACATCAGCTTTTCCTGTGCACTGTCATTCAGTCAGCGTCTAAGACTATGTCTGTTTCGATGCTCTGTAGCCGGACGCACTCAATTACCATTCATTTTTCATTTTTTTGTCATTTTTGACGCGTTACAGCTATGCTGTATAGCGAGTTTATGGCACGATTGTCGTCCGTTGTCCGTCCGTCCGTCACGGATGTATTGTGGCTAAACGGTGCGAGATAGGGCCTAGGTTGTTTGCTATTGATCATTAATAAGAAGCCTCATGTTGGCTTTTAAATGACAGAAGAATCACTGACCTTGGATGATGAAGAAGGTCAGTACTGTAACTGGAACTGTATAGGCTGTAACGCGTCTTCCCTAGCGACAGATGGGATTTTTGTCATATTTCGCCGTTGTGGTCCTAGACATAACTTGTGCCTCGAGGAACTGTGCTATTGAAACGCGGTCGATGCCGTCGATATTAAATAACTTCGCGTTGCTGCATGTAAATGGGTAAATATAGGCGCAGGCTGGAGGCGACGGCGATCGAGGGTAAAATGCGTAATGTTCGGTCATGGATGGCAGTCGTTGGATGGTCCCTAGACAGCCAGGAACGTGTCACGTTTCTCGCCTAGTCTGCGCTTAAATTGATTGCATTCTGTCGCCTCGCCACTCGTATATAGCGATTGTTCGGAAAGGTCGCCGCTTTTGGCGCTCTATCTTCTGATTAAACTGCGGCGCCAAATATATCCTGCAGCCGTGCGCGTCCTTGGCGCTGATGTTTCTGTGTGGGCACGTGCCCGTGAGGGAAAAAGCTGTAAGCTGCCAGCTTAAAATGCAAGAAGCTCAACCGTGGCAGAGATAGCACGCGTCATGGATTGATCAATAATATGACCTCCGCATTCTTCTACGTCGCCATTTCTCTAACTCTGGAGCAAGTAGTCTCCCTGTTAAGGCAACTTTGTAGAGAATCTTTCAGTTTTATATTGGATTCATGTGTTGATTTGGATCACCACCAAAGTCTAATCTGGACTTCCATGAAAATTTCAGTCAAATCCACCTGTTTTTTGCGTAATTCTGGTGACAAAAAGACCAACAGAAGGATAGGTAAGTAAACGTTGGGTATGAATCACATAATGTTTTTGACGGAGGTAATTAGTTCTTAAAACGTGAAGCGTTCACTTTGTGAAGTGCCGATTGGGAATAATGGTTATTCAGGGTTGTTGAAGGTCGTTAGATTTCGGTTGTGGCTTTCTCTTGATACTTTCGTAGCCTAATCAAGGTCTTATATGGCATTCTTTACAAGCTCTTATTTCCGACACGAGGGTGTCCCATCTTGATATCTTGGTTCTTGGTGAACCTTTGAACCCTCACCAACAACCAGAAATTTGCACAAACTTTTTTTGGTTACGAAAAACTGCTGAATGTTAGACTGTGAGAAAGTCTGAAAGTTTGAATGTTCTCTCGATTGTGATGCAAAAAAGAAAATATCGAAAGTTGAGGAAGTCATTAATCTTGAAAATTTAATACATGTAACTTAAGATTGCAGAATATTGAGCTGTATTTTCTTGCCTTCTGTCTATCGTGGCGTGCCTGGTATCCACAGAACGTGACTATAATAAGGTGAGAAAATAGGAATATAAAATGAGTATATATATAAATCAGTTACGAAAAAATGCTTTAGAGTGCTCCGATGACGCACCTGATTGTGACATCTGAGATATAGCTTATCTTAAGCGTCTGACAAAAGCACACCTCTAGGCTGTCACGTGTTGTCGTAAACATTTCCGTGTATGCGTCTTTAAACGCTATTATGCGATCGTATTAATAGGCCGCCTTGCGGGAGCGGCTCTTCCATAATAATGTTCTTTGAAATCCTTAGAAATTGAACGAAAAAAGGAAACTCCAAGCAGAAAAAGTAATATTTTGCGATGCCTCGTCAGTTGCACAGATGGCCAAACGGATGCAGTATCGCTCGTCAGTCGTTTTAAGATTCCGATAGTTTGCAGCTGAACGTGAACGTCGATAAAGTTGGCATTGATATGCACGGCAGATGTTTTTTCGTTGTTGGCGACGATATGTCTACATTTGGTCGTTTAATGTTATTACGCAACTGCAGTGCGAGTGGTCTAATAGATAGTAATCGACAGGAACGACACACGGCGGCTTCTTCGCTTCCTCTTTGCGTTAATGTATATAGCTTCAGATCCTGGATCCTGGCTAAGATTGGCTGTTCACCATGCCTTCAAAGTTCTTGGACTGTTGGATTTTTCTCCAGGCCCGGCTGAACAAATTACGTGTGCACTTTAATTATATTTGGCACCTGGACGCCGTAGCCACACATTTTTTTTGCCAAATGTTTAGCTGACAAGCAATATATACATGCATAAATTCATTCAATTACGAGCTTTATTGACCATTTGTTGATGGTTTGGCAGCACCTGCAGGCATGCTACATTTTTCGAATGAATTTGTATAGCTTATTAGTTGTGGTTTCAGTCTATATATTTGTATGAGTTTGTTGAGAAAAATGTTAGTTGCAGAAGTCTTTATTAATATTAGCCACAACAATCCGCTAAACGTCAAACGTCAGATTTATTTTAGGATGGTTTATTCGGTTTGATAGATTTATAGGTTATAGTTGTTTCGTAAACGTGACGACACACGTCGTCGTTGCTGCATATTTTGCACCAGCGCCCGCGCTAAACGCTTTGCAAAACACATCTAATTAACTAATGTAGACTGCACTCACTGTATGGTGGCAGAATTGTATCAACACTGGTTGAAAATTAATCTCGAGTGTACATCTGAGCGAGAACATAAACGTTATACTGGTGCACGTTTACGTTTTTATTTTCACTATACTTTTGAGTGGGATAGGCTTGCAGTAAAGTTGTACAGTTGGACATTTTATTCAGCATTCCATTCTTCAATAGATTCTCAGAGTTTTCGCTTGGGGAGACCGAGAGACGTGGGAAACTTGCTTGTTTCGGTGATGAATTTTCCTGCAGACTTCAGATATAACGCTGTCCAAAGACATTTCGTTTGGAGTGTGACAACGAGTCACAACGTGTAAGAGCTAATTTTTATGTCTGCACGTCAGGAATTCGCGCGGACTGATCTGAGTCGATTTAAGATTCGACGGTGAATATCGGTTGCTGTGTCACTCATTCGGTAGTGTAGTCCTACGCGTTCGATGCAGTGAGCCTTAGGTTACGTCAGTCGACGCAACGTGATAGTGTTTGCGTCACTGTCCGTGGGTCTTCTTGCCTGAGGCAGCGTAATAAGTCATAACACGACGAAGCCGCGACGACTACAGCAGAATGTGGACCACACTGACCAAGCCATACATACATGTTATATACATTCACCGTTTGTTGTTCATTACATCACGACTGATAAACCGGACGTGGAGGACCTGGGCTAATTAAGTTAGACAAAAAGATCTCCGCAGCCTGACGCGTTGTATGGACTTACAGAGTATAACGAAACTGTTGGCGCAGCGGCGAAAGCCAGGAACTGTTCGGGTACCCCTCCCCACGGTAGAACAAATTCTGTCAAAGTTATTTTGAAAGACTAGTAGCGTTTCGTTGTTGTAAAAGACTAGGTCCTGCTCATTAAACGCGCGGGAGAAGATCTCGGTCGGCCATCAATCGTGTGCGTGGCCGGCGGGCTGCTGGATGGGTGTTAATGGTGGTCGTTCGGTGTGAAATAGTGCTTCCTGTTTGTGTCGTCTTGGACGGACAAGGCGGTGGCAGCGCGTCTGCCTGCACCGCAGCACGAACGCTGGTCGGCGTTGGTAGGTCCCTGCAGGCAGGCAGGCGTGTGCCCGTCGCTTGCCGGTTCTATGCATAGTTAATGATGTTGGATCGTGCATCTGTACTCTCAGCTGTTAGTAGTTTTATCCATTCTTCTGCGAATGTTGAGTGGACGCCATAGTCGTTAAAAACGTAAGCTGTAGTACGTTAGCGTTAACCTTTTAAATTCACCTTTTACTTACTCTTTCTGATTTTTACGCGCGAGAGCTAGCATAGCTATACCGATACCGGTACCGATTCAAGCTCAGGTGAGAGAGACTTCAGGTTTTCACCATATGATCAGATAGCCTAGGATCTCTAGTATTTCGTGACAAAATTTCACGACGCTAGGTGCATAGGGTCCCCACGAATGAGGGGCGAAAAGGGGCACCCTCTTCCCCCCTAAAAAGACGTTATTTTACCGCTGTTGGCTTTTTTCCTAAATTTGAAGCTGGTCCTTGAGTGTCCTGAAATAGGCGGGTCTATCCTGAGAATCTTTAATAGGGCTATTATTTTTAATATATGTTTTCGGCGTGATTATGTCGGTGCTGTCAGCAGTTGTTAACGGGCGACGAACCAGTGGACGCTTCAAGGCCGGTTTGTTAAACTCTTTCCGACTAGCCGTTGAGTCATTGAGTGTGTTGGCATCGGATTGGTCACCACTTGTTATAGGGTGTTTACACGATCCAGCAAACTTCCAGCAAACGTCTAACGTGTATTTTGAATACATTTGCTGGACGTTTGCTGGATCGTGTAAACACCGCATTAGCGGCGTCTAATGAGACTGGGCTAAGTTGGTTGTCAATGTTTTTCACACACACAGTGACTGACGTTGAGCGGAGGAGCTGCGGGGAGTGACGTGCTTTGTCTTGCTGCTCGTTACATCGTCTATTGATTGCATTGCGTCCTTCCTGCTGCTGACGCTGCTGCATGCTGGCTGCGTCCAGGCTTCCTTCCCTACCCTGGACCGTTGGCGACCTGATTACGTCACAGTGGCATACATTTATGCCGGGGCTGTTGTTGCTAATGGTTGCTTGCCTCGATGGCTCGCCCTGCCGTTTTTCCTTCCGGATATGTCCCTTGCTAGTGTCCTCCTTCTAATGCCTGTTCTCTTGAGGCTAAACTGCTGCTGCTTTCCTTGTGTCAAGGTGCCAGGTGGCACATAAAGATTGGATCATCAACCTGTTTTAATACGTAGATTGAACAGTTGGACGGTTTTCAGAACTACTAGCCTGTATCATTGCTTGCTTGCGGTGTATATTGGTCATGTTGAACTCTTTACTACCTTTCAGTGCGATAATTAAGGCTTTTGTTTGGAAACTGATTAGTTGTTCCATCTACGTGAAGCACGTATGTTACACTAAACCACTTTTTTGTTCACCACCTGATGCACACTATAGGTCTGCTGGTAAGTTTTCGTAGAATCATATGTACGCTGTAGAGAGTAATGAAGATCAAGCATGTATTCTTTTGATGCAAGATTGCTATAGTTTGTTTGTTTGCTTGTTTATTTGCTGTTCAGAATATGATCGACATGTCGCTGTCGACGCCGATACAAGACGTCTCCGTCTATCAGTTTCCTCTGGACTTGGTGTCACAGATTCTGCAGGAGGTATAAGACTTAGTACATTTGTTTGGTTTCAGTTGTGTTATCATTTCTTTTGTCTTTTAGAGTAGATTTGAACGCAGAATATGCATGCAAAACATTGCTGAAAAAATTTTCCCTCTTTGAAAAATAAATTTCAGCATATGTCAGGGGGTAAAATTTTCTGACTTGCACTGTAGAGAGGATGTTGTGTTAGGCTTTACCATCACATCATTCAAACACTGTTGAAACAAATTGTTTTTTTTCTCAAACTTACCGTTATTTTATTTTCATATTTGGTGTTTTTGATTATTGTGTTGTCTGTTATGTTATTTAATAAATGAATAACTATATGTCACGCTGAGACTTGCTCTATAGGGTTTAGACTCAAAGGCAGATACAGTTCAGAAATTGTTCTGAATCAGCCGCGTTTTTAGTTGCATATTGGAAATCCTTTTAAGAAGGGACTTCGAGAATCGTGCCGAAACTGTTGTAGTTAAGCAAATCCATCGGTGAATTTCGGCCTAGGTTTTTCTGCTTAATTTTGTACACATCACGTATGTTGCTACAGGTTGGAATAGTGGGTTTGTTGAATATTGGTCTGAGAATGAGATGTGACACTGTGTGTGTACAGAATGATGACGTTATATCGCAGACGGCTCACGAGCAGATCATAGTTGCACTGACGCCGCTACTGGAGAATAATCACCCAACACAAGAGATCTGTAGCTTCTTCACCAAGGTACTATGGCCGAATAGGCCTTGCATTCTGTACACATGCGCTGCATCTTCATTTCACTGCAAAGTTAGTTTTCGACATCTGTAAAATGGTTTTTAAAATGTATACCTGTATAAGTCCTTTGATATATGATGTAAAAATCCATCGCTGTCTCAAGCTTTGTGACTGCAGAGTGAGCTCGTTCCTGAAAACACAGCTCTGTTATATGGGCCATGGGCCAGACCACTCTATATATATTGCCTTTACTTTCCAATATGCTGCTTGGTGATAGAGGCACATGTATGTGAACAACTTCTCAGGGTTGCTACTTGCCTGTGGAATGGCCGGGGATCCTTTCAAGGCAAGAATCGATTTTTACACCATGAAGCTGCTTTGTTGTCTGAAGGTGATAATAAGTAACACGACTGAAGGTATATTTGTTTGATTAACCATCATCTAGTGATTGTATTTTGCACCGTTGTGGTACTCGTTATTGCGTTCATATATTTTTGAACATTTGGTGATGTACACTGTGAGGCATAAAAACACACAAAAATTATATCGATCATAACTTAAAGATGGATGATCAGATTTTAATAATTTTTGGTATGAATATTCCAGACACAACTGGCCATCAAATGACCATTTATGTTCCCGTCGCACCAAACGTCTGTTTCAGCACTACCTGGGGAAAACAAAAAAGCAAAATATTGATTTTTATTCAATGCTGTATCATTATTTGATTAAAATAACGCACATTTGGCACATTTTGTCCAAATTTCTAGCATTTTCGTTGACAGTTTATCCAATTGTCTAGTTGTGCACTGCTGACAGTAAATATTCGAATTATCAGCCATTTTTGTAAGCACAGGCAGGGAGATGCATTCTCCATTCATTGATAGCAGTGTTGATAACGTTCTGCTTCAAACTTCAACCAGTCGCTTCTTGACTTCATTGATATTCCTAAACAGAGTCCCATAAACTCGCTGCTGCATAGCACTGCAAATACTGTCGAATGGACTGTGATCAAAGC
>Ga0209454_1000678_pt1 | contig 18692 bp, 10 predicted proteins | sample WorMetHERISLAND1_2_FD_187400 | JGI IMG/M metagenome (GOLD analysis project Ga0209454, IMG submission 187400) | Marine gutless worms symbiont microbial communities from Max Planck institute for Marine Microbiology, Germany - Olavius geniculatus... | ecosystem: Host-associated > Annelida >... | reverse complement strand
CCTAGATAGGCAGCGGTGGGCAGCGATAGTAAGAATGGCGTCAGACACCAACGGGCATTGAGCCCACGGTTGTCGATGATGATGATGATGACGATGATGCTTATCTTACCCCGTTTAAGCGTGACAATCGAAACTGCGTAAACATCACTTTAAAAACTTATGTCAGTGAGTCAGTGGCAGTTTTTAGCCGATCGTACTTAAATAATGGTCCCGCTATTGTCATGGTTGTCGTCCGTCTGACTGTCCGTCTGTCTCTCTGTGACCGATGTGGGGCGAGCGCAGCGCAGGGGAAAACTTTTTACACGAGTAATATTAGCCATATGTTTTAGATTCGGGCGTGCAAATTTTTAATTATTTACTCTAAGAGAAACATTTTAAAATTTGGTGTTGAATTGGGGTAAAAAAATCATGTGCGTTTTTCAACGGAAAACTGGCCATATCTGAAAAACGGTGAGAGATACGGCCCAGGTTACTATTAATCACTAATAGAAAGTGGCATACGTACGTCCTGTCAGATTAGATGGAAATCATTGACCTCAGATGACCTTGAAAGCCGTTACGCGCTATTGTGGCTAAACGGTGCGAGATAGGGCTTAGGTTGCTATTGGTCATTGATAAGAAGTCTCATATTGGCTTTCAAATGACATAAAAATCATCGATCATAGATGACCTTAAAAATTACTGACAACTGAGTACGGTCGGATATCCTAGCGACAGCTGGGCTTCTTGTCAAATTTGTATAATTGTCATTCTGATAAGAAAATCCCTGTCATTACTTGTTCAGGTTATGAAGGCCAGGTGACATATTCAAGTGACGCGGTGCATTTAATTGCAAATTTTTGCGCAGCACGTAGGTACATTTGTAGCATAGTATCGCCGATTCATTAGCTATACCGGTACCGTTCACACAACGGTATAAATAAACTTACAGATTTGTCGATTATTCTGCAGCACTCGCAACTCCTTCTCGCTATAGGCCTGCGCGTTCTGATCAAGGTCTCATTTTTCTGATATAATTACTGAGGCTCAGCGCGTATCACAGTGTTTCATACGTATGAGTAAACGTAGGCGTGCGGTGCTCGAATTTTGTTCAAGTGCGCACTCCAAAGTTTCGGTTTCCATCAGAAAAAAACCGGAAGTGTTATTCGTTAACACCTGATCTTCAATTCTGATAGGCATAACTTTTGAACTATTGTAAGTACCATGGTACAGTCACTGAACTTTTGACCTTAACTTGGTAATACCCCGTTTATATACGATCGAGCAAACGTCGAGCGAACGTCGAGCAAATGTATTCAAAATACACGTGCTAATTGCTTGACGTCTGCTTGACGTTTGCTCGATGTTTGCTGGCATTCATCTAGCTAGCTGGACGAGCTATGGTAATTAGCATGCTAATTAGGAGGGCGGGCGGGTTGTAATTGGAAGGCCCATATAACACGTGATCAGCTGTGGGCTAAGCTGTTAGTCTATACATTTAAGCCAGGGGGCGGGGTTCCATCAAGCCTGCTTGATGTTTGCTCGATGTTTGCTCGATCGTGTAAACGGGGTAGAAGTTACAGTCATTTTCTTCATCGTGTGATTATTGTCACGCCAACACGCCAAGTTTTTGTTGTCCTGCATCATTTTAGTTCATAAATAGCCCACTTTTGTACGTTATTTTTAACTTTCTTAAACGATACATTTAGCCTAGTTTAAGTTGGCTGTTTAAGGTAAACTTACTATCCACCGGTCATTGCGTTTTATGCTGGTAACGAATTATGTGGTTGAATTTCGAAAGGTGCTGTCTTAATACCGAAGGGTATGAAAAATGCTAAAGATAAGAAGACTGTGAAACAGCAACGGAGAATGATTCCCGTCAGTTGGTTGAACTTTTCTCTTTTGTTTTTCACAGTCATGAACTAAAGGACCCCACCGCGTGCCCCACGCCGCCATAGCGCACTGTATTCGTCTGCTAACATCGAACGTACAGGGTGGCCCCAAAAAGTAAGCTATTGACCTTTACTATGTCTCCACTAAATATTGACCAATTTTCACAATTTTTTACCAGTAAACTGTGTAAAAAGTTCGCTACTCAGCGACATGCACATTACAACTATTGTGTCGCTACTTTACCTTGTAAAACATAAATATCTTAAAACCAACAATTTTTACAGATCGACAGAAGGTCTAATGGTAAATATTTTAAGTATTTAACTGAAATGTCAAGTATAAGTTATAGTAAGTATAAAGAACAATGAAGGACATATTGAACATTTTTTCGAATAATTTGAATCGTTTTTTGCATAATTTTTTTATGTACATTAATGCTGGTTGGCGGCTGCAATTTTGCTCAGTTAACTGCACGAGCATTATATTTCGATCATGCCGCCCTACAAGCTGTGCACTATATTGCTCAAAGATAAAAACTTACTCTGTAGCTATATGTAAACATTTTTGGCACAGTATAATTAATATTTAACATTTTACTTAAATACTTTAAAAATTACCATTATACCTTTTGCCCATCTGTAAATATTGCTTGTTTTTATATTTAGTGTAGCGACGTAGCAAGTGTGGTGTGCATGCCACTGAGTAGCAAATTTCCTGCAGAGTCTACTAATAAAACAAAAAATTTGAGCTAATGCTCACGAAACGCGCGAAAGCTTAGGCCTATAGCAGTTCCTGTTTGCAAACTGTCAGTCTATCTTCAGCCATTTCGTTGCAGTTCATTCTTGGAGTGTGCGAAGATCGCAAAAATCAACAAAACCCCCTCATTTTGGAAGTGCAGGGTCTTCCAAAGTCATCGATGTTGATACGACTAAAACGCTCGTCACTAGTGCTTGTTGTGATTGGCAGCATGCCCGTGCCTATCCGCAACAGTTTTCACGAAAGACTGGCCAACAATGGTAAAATAACGACTTTTCCGGGCTACCGCTTTTTGATGCCTTCGTGCGCAGTTTTCCTTAAACCTTGAAAATCGAGACTTGAACCGTCGAAGTGTACGTTCAATGCTGAAAATTTTGTATGCAGTTTCTCCATGTCAAACTCAATTGATTTTGGCGCAGTTCGCTTTTGAAATGTGTCTCGCAGCCCGAAATCGCCAAAAAATGCATAAAACCCCCTATTTTGGAGTTCAAGGTCATCTAAGGTCATTGAATTCGGTGGCAATCGAAAGCCAGTGTCTCGCACCGTTATTGAGATACAGTGAGTTATTGGCCAAAAATCGCAAATTTTGCCTACCCCCCTCTTATTTAACGCCCTTGTTCGGGGTGGCCCTGTTTGAATTTATGGAATGGCTTTAAGGTTCCTGAAACTAAAGTCTCCCAGGCAGCCGATGGTGAAGATGTGCTGATCCTAGCTTGCACCGTTTTTGAATGATCCACCTGTGTGACGGACGGACGGACAGACAGAATTGCGATGGCTAAGACGCGCTAAAGCAGTAGCTTTTTTCGCGCGTAAAATTGTGAAAATTGGTCAATGTTTAGCAAAGATATAGATAAAATGCAATAGCTTACTTTTTGGGCCACCCTGTATATACATCGTGTCTCACAACAGTAAGCCACTTTTTTGAATAGCTCCGTCAAACATTGGCCAATTATAATAATTAGATACCAATAATTTTTGGTATCTAACATCGCGGAAAAACTTGACGTAAATGACCACAGTTTTTACCCACCTCACCTTAATACCTTCGCTACACTACCTTGTGAAATGCAGAAGAAGTCGTAGTTTTTCGGTTTAAAACAATTAATCTATACTCGATAGCGAATGCGTCGGCTAAGAAATGATTAACTGAATAGGGACAAACACGAGTAACATTTATTATCTCTCAATGAATCACACATGTCACATATCCCATTTCATTATTACTGCATGTGCTCAAAATATTCGCCTCTAGCACTAACGCAAGCGGGTAGACGTTGATGCAACTCGCCAACATCACGTTCAGTAACCGCCTTTCGTCGACGTGCGATTTTAAAATGCACGCGATTGTTGTTTAAATCGGTAGCAGATATTCAATGACTTGTGATCTTAATGACTTTGTGAGTCGACGCAATGCGCTACCCAGTATGAATTCATTGTTGTTAACAGTTGACGACTTCTGAATTTCACAAGGTAATGTAGCGACAGTATTAAGTTGAAGTGGGCAAAACTACAATCACTGACATCGTTTCTTCGCAATGTCGCGCGCCAAAAATACTAAAATCGACCAATTTGTCACGGAGCTATAATTAAAAAGTAAAAGTGGCTGGGTTTTTTGAGACATGGTGTATAGTGTGTTGGATAATGGATTGATGAGCTGTGTATGCCTATACAGTACAGACAGATGAATGCCAGCGGCAGCCGTATGTCGTACGATTCCGGGACATCGGCGAGAAATATGCGAAGTTGCAGGTGAGGATTATAGTCTAGCGCGGATGCGGAGGAGGCGGGAAGATAATCCGTGATCGATGTCGCGCGTTTGCCGGTTTCCGAATCGGCGGAACGAGGGCGACGTGATTGCGGACGACACTCTATGGCCGTATGGCAACCAGTGATAAGCCTAATCCCTCGCTGTTCCCAAGACCATACTTCGCGACGCACAGTTTAGCCAGGCGCTAAATGCTATACTTCGTCCTACATGTTGCAATATATTGTGATCAGCGTCAGCAACACTGCATGCGGGGTCGCAGCATATTACTATCGTTTGTCCTATGAACAGAGTCCGTAATTCATCAAGCATCTTGAAATATCCTTGCGTCGTCTGTATAGCTGCTTATTCTAAAATCCCAAAGTTAGTTTACATTGTGTTTTATTTTGAGAAATAATATTGAATAGGACTACACGGACGTCGTCTATTTACTGGACGGTGGCTCTGTCAAACATATTAGCAAGGCGCAAAGCTCCAATTCAGCATCTTCCACAAACAATAACGTGTGTTTTCGAGCTGTTTCGCAGTTACCTCATGGCATAGGCCTTGATTCACTACACGCGTCCCTGCCACGAATCTGCCAAACTGTTTGTCGTAGGGTCACGTTGAGGAGAAGTATACATAGTACATGTAATTGACTGAACGCAAACAGTAATGCATTTGTCAGCCTCGCATTCGTCAAGCAGTAGTCATGATGTCATGACTGACTGTCCGGCGTGCATCATGGCGCTAAAACGCAGCGCAGCATGCAGCCTCCGCAGCGTCTAATGTGTATTAGAAGACAGCTGTCTCACCAGCTGTAAAGACTTACATTACAGTTATCTATCAACAGTGGGGGGCTAATCACCGTAATGTAACAATGCTCTATGTTTGTCCGAGTCGCACTACAGCAGCCCCTGCATGTCTACAAATAAATTGAAGTAATACTAATGTGCGGGTCTAAAGCCTGCTAAAAAATCTAGTGTGAATTAGATAGGTTATAAATTGATGGTGCGAAATGGTACGCGAGCTCCGTATTATGCAGTTGAAATGAAAAAAAGTAATTTAAAGAGTAGAAGTTTATTGTCACATCTGCTGCTGTCGTTTCGTTTTGTTCTTGACACTGCTATCGTTTTTTCCATAATGAACTTAATGCCCCGCTTACACGATCGAGCAAACATCGAGCAAACGTCAAGCAAATGTATTCAAAATACACGTGCTAATTGCTCGACGTCTGCTCGATGTTTGCTAGCATTCATCCAGCTAGCTCGACGAGCTACGGTAATTAGCATGCTAATTAGGAGGGCGCGCGGGTTGTAATTGTAAGGCCTATATAACACGTGATCAGCTGTGGGCTAAGCCTAGGCCTACATTTGACCCAGGCTGTTTGATGTTTGCTCAATCGTGTAAACGGGGTATAATGTGTCGTCATTTAATCAAACAGTTGTTTATTGCGCCAAACGGCAGAACATACAACTTACACACAAAAGCGTATAATCCAATACTAACGCCTGATACTAAGTGTTCGCAGCGAAGAACTTCTAAACTGCCGACATTTCTTGATTGATTGCAACATTTACTGTCAAGTGTCGACAGCAGCAAAAGGATCGAGCACCAGACGTGACAAAAACGACACCGTATTGAAATTAGCGCTTATCCGCATTTTTTCCAGAAAAAAGTACTTTACTGTGGTTGGCTGTTTTCGACTGCTTTGATTGTCAGGGGTTCTGAGACTGGTGCGACGCCGGTCGTCGTCATGGCGATGATGACGTCATCATTAAGACGTAGAGCGCTCGTGGTGGTGGTTCTACTGTGGTTCGTCGTCGCGGTCGTCAACTGTCGCCAGCTGGACGCCACCTTAGATGAACGTCTTCCGTCGGCGACACTCGGTCAACTGCTAATGGAGCCGCCCCCAGCTGCCAGCACGAGGGCACTTGCCGTGGCCAAGCGACGTCGGTACACGGACGGCAGGCACAGTTGGAGGGATAACCGAGTCAGAGTCTGGGGCAAGAGGACCACCCACGATGACGACGACAACGACGATGATAACGCCGACAAAAGAAACTGGCGCAAGAACACGGTACGCGTCTGGGGGAAGCGACACGGCAGCACGACGTCAACAGCGGCGGACCGAAAGAGGACCTGGGCCGGCAATACGATCCATGTGTGGGGCAAACCTTTCGGAGACGCCATGACCCCGAAGAAGATGCTGGACGCGGCCGCTGCCAGACTGAGTGCCGCTCCGAAGAGATCGATCAGTGATGTGATGATGTCGCGGCTGCAGGGTCGACTGACGCCGACGTCGCCCAGGTTGTTGTCTGGTGATGTTGCCGATCAGCTGATGACAACGAGGTCGAAGCGCAGCAGCCCGCAGCATCGTCGCTGGATGGTCCGGCGAGCAGCCGGTCGGCAGCGAGCACGCTGGCTGGAGTTCCGAGGACCAAAGCGAAGCTGGCGAACTAACGTGATCAGGGTGTGGGGAAAACGCTCTTCGTAGGTCTAACAGTTGACGCTGCCAGACCTAGCAATGTAGACTGCGCTGCAGCACTTACTGTTGTGTCTAATAAAGGCGAAGTTACATCGTTGGGACGTTGCGTCAAAAACTAGTCACATTTCGTAATTGTTTTTAATTCCCCTGAGCCGTAGTCAGGGCCAGATCACGGTCCCCCGGGCCCTGAGGCTTGAAAGCAACTGTTGGGCTCCTCTTGCATATTTTCAATATTGACTTTATTTTGGTTCTATTTTTGCTGTTACCTTCTTGGCTTAAACAATAATTGCAAACAAGGGGGCGAAACAAATTTAAAAATGGACGTACAAATAATCCGCGAGCGAAGCGAGCAGAAAAATTTTGAACTGTTGTACGCAGAATTAGCGAAAGTTTTTAATCTACAGGGTGGCTCAAAAATAGTAAGCTATTGCACTTTGTCCATATCTTCGCTAAATATCCACCAATTTTATCATTTTTACCAGTAGACTGCAAGAAATTTGCTACTAGCGGCATGCACATCACTACTGTTATGTCGCTGCACTATCTTGTAAAACAAAAATATTCAAAAACCAACAATATCTGCAGATGGGCAAAAAGTTTAACGGTACATTTTAAAAGTATTTAACAAAAATGTTTAATATTAGTTATAGTAAGTAGCAAAAATTTTACATATAGTTACAGAGTAAGTTCTCGTCTTTTAGCAAAATAGTGCACAGCTTGTAGGGCTGTACAATCGAGATACAATGCTCATGCAGTTAACTGAGCAAGATTGCAGACACCAACCAGCATTACTCTGTAGATGACAGCAAATTTTCTCTCTAAAAATTTTGGGACCCGCGGTCCGGGCCCTTACGGGTCCTGATGGAGGCCTCGCCTTTGATGCTTAAGCCTCATCAGCCTCACGGATGGCCGTAGTGTCAGAAAACGGGTAGGCCTATTCTGCTATTCTGTTTTGACAAACAAGCAACGTGGTTTCTACTCAACGCAAAGCATGCAACGCAAAAAGTTAGACACTGTTTCTATTTAGGTATTGCAATCTCAGGATCTCAAATCCCATGATTCTGGGATCCCGACCGCTTTCGCCAATCCCGAATTTCGGGATTACAAAAAATTTGTTTAAATTGTACTTTTAGATGGTTAAATGATACAACTAGCATTGTAACCGTCATATTTCATACGCGGTAGAGTCCTACTTCTTGTTTTGCACTGTAATTTATCATTTCTGTCATTCCCAAAAATCTTTTGAAGGAGCTCACTGTATCCTATGCATGACATAGGCCTAAGTCTATTGAGAATGCCAAAATAACGACCACTTTGTAAACCTCCAGAAAACAGGAACCCGGGATCCCGGAATTACAAATTTCTTAATCCCGGATTTTGGCCTTATTTTTTGTCCAAGGCCAAATCTCTAAAGCCAAAGCTAAGGCCACAGTCCCAAGGCCAAGGCCACAAAATTTGGCTTTATAGCCAAGGCCAAAGCCAGGGCCAAGGATTAACATCACTGCTTCTATCGTATCCTTGTGTAGTTTGCGTAAACTTACTTGCGTGAAAATTGCGTGCCGTGCATGCGTTGCATTCGCGGGAAACCAGCCATTGGCCTAATTATTAACGACGGATAAAAAGAAAAAGGTGGGAAAGAGAAGAGGGCGAGTACTTGATTAGCTCATCCCTTTCAAGCCAAGCCAACGCTGGCTAAATTGCGTGACAGAGAGACTCGAGATACCTAACTGAGCCTTTTGTCTTATTCCAATGTAAAGCGTTAATAATTGCCAAGGGAATCGCACGGCTACAATATAACTACAGAACTCAAGGCGGTTTAGTTTATTTTTGCTATATATTTTATGATTAGATATTACGTATACAACTAAGATAGTTAGCAATCTGATAATCACGTTCGACAAAACCTTTAGACGGACGGACGGACAGACGCCCAGGCCATGGCTAAGACGCGCGAAGCATTCTGCTATCGCGCGTAAAAATTAGAACAAAAATTACTGATTTCCGTTTTAGAAAATATAAAAATGTAGTAATTATTTCAACAACGAAAACTAAACTAAGACAAAAAATGAGAGTAAAAAATCGAAAATGGAAAAACGAAATTTAGAATTAAGATGGTTTTTTGTTCGAATTGAAATTAAACGGTGGCGACAGTCGAGCGGGAGCTGTTATAGTGTGAAGAGAGAGTTGTAGGAAATGTACGTAAGAGCAAATTAGGCAGAGCAAGCCTTGCCAGGAAGTGCAGTTTCCTACGAGTTGCAGCCAGCTACATGTAAGTGGTGCAATGCCCATTGCCGACAATCAGGACACAGTGCAAGACCAAACTGCTGAACCGCTATCCGAACATTTGACTGAGGGCATTAATTTTGACTTCATAGGCGATTACAGAGCGACGTAACTGAACTGCACTGAACCGACATGGTTTGGTTTTTACGCGCGATAACAGAATGCTTCGCGCGTCTTAGCTATCGCTTAGGCGTCCGTTTGTCTGTCCGTCTGCCTGTACGTCTGTCCGTCCGTCACACCCTGGCACTGTATTAAAACAATGCAAGTTAAAATCACAAAATTTTTACCACGGGCTGACTCAAGGTTTCTAGCTTTTTCGTGACAAAATTTCGTGCTCCTGGGTGCGGGGGTTCCTCTCGAACAGAAGCGTGAAAGAGCGGTACCCCTTCTAAAATGTTATTTTTACCCTATTGGTGTCAATGTCGATGACCTTGAATGACTTTGAACCCCCAAATAGGGGTTTTTAGTAAATTTTTTGCGATTTCTGGCTGCGAAACACATTTTAAGAGTGAATTGGCTGGAGATTGACTTGGACAACCTGCGTATGACATTTTTAGCATAGAACGTACATTTTTAAGAATCTAAGTTTCGATCTCTTAAATTCAAGGAGTCTTCCGCACTCAAATTCAAGTACTCTTTCAAGATGCATTAATATCTTATTGCTGTAGGCCTACACTGATTGCCAAAGTGGCAGGACCGCTGCTATCGCGCGTCGCGTGAGCTTTGCTCAAATTACTTGTTAACGAACTGACCAATGGACAAGCAGTAATGCATTGAGTACGTACGCACCGTCAAACGGCATCGGTGGCCTACGTGACTACGTTACTATACGCTCACGTACGCTTTGCTTGCCCATTGGTCAGTTGGTCAAAAGCTAAACCGTGTCAGTTCAGTTCAGTTCAGTTACGTCCCTGCGTACGCGTTTAAGGAATAGTGCCAGCGCACTGCTCTTTACGAACAAGCCACTGGCATCACTTGTTCTGAATCTTGCGTTGGCACCAGCATCACAGGCATTTGCAGAAAAAAAACATTTTCTCTTCTCGACCCTATGGCAGAGAGAAGAAAGAATAATTGTGTGGAAAAATCGCTGGAGGTGCGAGCATGATTATAATTTCAAAACGAAAAAACAAATCCTTGAATCATCAAGTTGAGTGACTTGAAACAGTCGACGTATAGGCTTAGGCCTTCTTGAGTGATGTATATAAGAAGTTGCATCTTTGTTGTGAACTACAAATAACCCGTTTAGGCTATGATGTGTAAACTGAAAATGAAATAAGAAATTAAATTCGAAATTACTCTTCGCAGTTAAACTGAAACTATCTGCCCGTTTCTAAAACTGCCCGATTGTTCGATCTACGATGCGAAGTTATCTAATAATGATGCATATTATTGTGTGTATATATTAGGCTATGAAGAACGCGTCAGTGCTTTTACTTAGGGCATGGTGATTGACATTTATTTAGCAGACTCACATGACAGTCACGGTAACAGACTTCGACCGACCGGCTTTAACAGTTGATCAAATCGAACTAAAATACTGTCGCATGCCACAACCGTCAGCTGATTCTAAAACCGGCTAGCGCGCCGAACTCAGGTGAGCCATGTGCTGTTGATCTTGTTGTGATTTGTTTTTTCATAACAAACGTCGTACTTTTTTTATTTCTCTCGCAAAGGTAAAACTTAGCTTACTATATTACACGTAGTATCAGTGATTTTTTTACTGTATTCACAAAATGTTATTGCTGAAAGTGAAAGTAAACCAACGTGAAAGTTATTATCACCGCGCTGTGTGGAAATAATAGTACGTGGCATATATTCGAAGTTAAAAAAGCGTGCATGGATATTGCAATGAACTGTCCACATTCTCTTTTTTGGCTACTCGTACTGTAGTTAGATCTAGCGTGATGAGTTGTAGGATGCTTAGGTGCTCATAGGACCATTTTACGCATTCTGTCTACTTCGGCAAATAATTCGAAATTCTGTTAGCCACAGCAAATGATAATAATGATAAGCTAAAGTTAGCATAGGCGGCTGGTGGTTATGATTTTGTGGTCGACGGTCAAAAAACGTGCCGTTTCGAAACTGTCGAAATGTTGCTGCATTCAGAGATCGCATGCATCTGCCGCGTTGCCGTCGTCGGTAAAATGTCTCGGCTGTGTCAATAACACGTTTTCCATGCGGCCAAGATTGTTAAGATTGGCCTATCAAGCAAACACTGCACGAGCTAATTAATAAAAGTAAGTATACAATCAGTTAATAGTTAATAATTAATAAGCAATTGTTTTAATCACAACATCTTTTGACGTCACTTCTACAATCGCCGCCAGTCTCTGTATTCGGGCAGCGTCTCAGAACTTCTCTTTTGCCTCGGTCATACGAGGACTTAAACACAGTTGATATTTTGCTGTGAGGAGTGTTGTGCAGTTTTGGAGAGTTGAAGGTCGTCGTTCTATAGACTATTGTTTATAGCTGACCGCCAGTGTTTGGCCGTCTTGTGTGGAGTCATAGAGGCGGTTAACTTGGTTAAGTGTTCGCACATATGTGCGATAAAATAAAATACAGTAATTAATACAATTATTGTTGTATACAGTTACTTCTCCGTTGACTAGGTTTACCGTTTAATACCGCAGAGCCAAACTTGGCGCCAGAAACCTGCAGAGAAGTTGTATTTTATCGCAGTGGTTCCGTGTATTGCGATAAGACGGAATAAGTTGTTTTGTTTCACAGTTTGTTGTAATGTTAGCATGCTTTATTTCACTGCACAGGTGGAAGCGTTCTTAAGCCGGTCGCACATGTGAAACGAATCAGAAATAAAACGGAAATGAAACGGAAAACAGTTCTGTTTCCGTTTTATTTCTGTTTTGTTTCACATGTGCGACCGCTTCAGACACAGGCCTACCCAGACAGACGTCTCGCGCCATAAGTAGCAGCTGTCGCATTTTCAGTCACGTGACAGTGACGTCATAGACCACGTGACCAGACTGATCTGTGAGTACGGGGCGCTGCGTTGGTACTTGGTAGCCGATAGGTCGAGCTGCGGCGGTGGTGGCAAAGTTCGTGTGCGTGTGTGTGTGTGTTCTCGAGAGAATAATTTCCGAGTCGTTCGAACACACCGCGTCGGTCAGTAGGTAGCTATAGGTTGTGTGTGCGTCTGCCCGTTCGTTGTCCCCTGTCGACTGCCACCGTGCCGTGCTTTCCGGGGCCGGTTGGTCTCCGATCAGTTCCCGAGAGTGCGTCTGATAATATTGCCGCACACGCATAATATTTCGGTATAGGCCGCTAATCGAACGAACGAACGACCGCCCGCCCGCCCGCGACGCACATGTAGATAGAATCCGGAGAACGTTACGTAGGCCTGTAATAGTTTGACTATTGCAGCTCTATAAGTTATTAAGAGTGATTGATAAGCATGTCGGACGTACGTCGTGGGACGCGCACAGCCAGAGTCGTCCACCTACACACACCGGCGCTATTATACAATGTTATACAATGTGCATCGGTGAAAACAACAAGTTCAAAATCTTCAGAACGACGGACTAGTTTTGCACGACGTTTTCAGCGATTATTACGAAGAGAAAATTTGCTACAGACAGAACAAGTTTTGCCAAATATTATTGAAGTGTGCGCAAATGGTGCAACGTTTGGTTTTTAGTGCGTTATTTTAAAGTGAACGCGCCTCTGTGACTTCAGTATATGAGTATATGAAATGGTAGCATAATGTATTACGGGAGCACATTTAACAGTATGTGTCAAGAAAACTACGTAAACAAAGTTACAGTTTAACTACTTGTTACAACTTAATTTGATGTTTGTTATGTTTCATTACAGTTTCCTGAATACATCCATCTCCAATCAGGTTATAATTAGATTCAGCAAACCGCCTTTATTTTCGTGCGTGTTGTATGGTAATGGTAACGCGTTGAAACGACATCCAGTAACTAATAGACGGATATGGGGAAGAGAGGTTGTTCACAAAAGGTTAGTTAGTTGGGCTGCAACTCCCACGTGTACAGCACCCCTATAGCTTCGTGCACAGCGCGCCACAAGCGTGAGAGCTTACTTTACATTAACTCCTGATTTAATTGCCTTTCTTGATAATTTTAGCTTGGCACCCCGCAAGCTCCTGCATCCGGCAGTGTGATCGGTATTTTTTACGGCTGTTTGGCTGCCTAGACGAGTATATTTACCTGTTGTTTTGCATTTGCATGATATAACACGCTTCGCTGGTTCAGTGAGCCTAAAGTTAGCCAATTGCAGCATGTCTGTTTTTCTTCTATCGTCTCTTATTTTTGTCCTGTTACACCTGTCCGTCTAATGCTCGTCTGTTTGCGCTACAGTTCGGTTTATGACGGCGACGTACGGTTACTGTAAGCTATAAATATAATGCGACCGTGTATATTAACATCATAAATCAAAGTCAGAGCCTGAGACATACAGGTATGGTGATGCTAGCGATACGATCGTTGACGTAATTTCTGTCATGTGATACTGACGTCATCGCAGCGTTTCCATAGCAACGGCAGGTGCCGCAAGACCAATGGGTATAAGCGCGGTGCGGACAACTTTACAAACTGTGAACTTCGCGAAAAATTCTTCGAAGTCCGATAACAACAAACGTTCAACGTAGATTGTTTATAGCTGACCGCTGGTGACTTGAGTATAGAACTAACAGAATATAGGGATCGATGACGCTGCCGGATTGTGCAAGTATCGGCTAGGAATGGGAAATGGAATTGCTCGAGAATGCTGCAACGATTTGTTCGTGGTAAGAACTCCTGCTCAACTTATCTGTTACCTTTCTACGTACTTTTATGAACACGTTTATTCGTTATAAAGACAGAAACAGACAGCAAGAAAAGACAGATATGTACAGCTAAAAACTAGCCTGTACCTGTATGGCAGGCTACGTTACAATTTGTCTTAACTTAAGCAGTGTGTTGTAGGCCTATTATTCCTGTAGGTGGTTGCTGTAGGTTTTATGCGAGAATTTTAACATGCTGTGCTGCCATAAAGCATAAGTTATTTTGTGTATCGGACATTACCGGTATTTGTATCTTCAACTTAACGTGACAGCAGGTATAGTAGATCGCATTTTCCGTGCATGCGCGCTTAGCCAGCTGCTGTTAAATGCAAAATTAAAGCTACGTAGAATCTTTTGCATTTGAATGTCGAGTTAGAAGCAGAATTAACGTCGCAATTTTTTTGTACGACGCTGAGCGTTTGATGTGATTAGGTGTCTTTATTCTAATTTTACTATTTAGGTATTTTTGTATCAAAATGTGAACTTATGTTTCGATTTTGACCAATCAACCAGTCTGTAAATAAGCGCAGGCGCTTTTATGGGCTACGCGTAGGCACGATTGAAAAGCCGCGTCTTAAGGCTTGATCTGATGCCACTGTTCATACGAACTCGGAGCGAAGGAGTTCCACACACTTGGTGCCAGTAAGCAAAAGCAACGCTACCTGAACAGTGATACGTGAGCACAATTTATTCTCTTTTCTAAATACTGTTAAATAGTAATACACCGTTTACACGATCAAGCAATCATCAAGCAATTATCAAGCAAACATCAAGCAAATATGAAGCATGCATAAAGCATAGCCTACATAAAGCAAACATCAAGCAAACGTCGAGCAATTAGAGCATACGTCGTGCACGTGTATTCTAAATGCATTTGCTGAATGTTTGCTCGATGATTGCTCGGTGTTTGCTTGATCGTGTAAACGGGGTCTAAGTCACGGCTGTTGTGAGCAGACAAAACGACAGAAGCAGCGTTCGGCGTCGCGATCTCTGCGTTCCAACTGTCAGCATCAACTGGACAGCAGCAGCAGCCGCGGCACAATATCGCTGAGCGTCATCAGTGGTCTGCCGCTGAGCATGGATGACTTGCTGATACCGCCCTCAGATATGGATGGCACGACGTCGACGCCTTGTATATCGACCGCCTCGTCCTTTGCGACCGCAGCGTCCTACTGCGGCGACGCCGACGAGATGTTCCAGTTCGATCCGTTCTCCGAGCCCTTCAAAACCGAGGTCTGCTGATCATCATTATCGTCGAAAGTTTATCACGATAATTTATAACGCGCCATTCACACTAGCAAGGACAGCGATGTAAACAAAGTCCGTGTTAGCTAGGATCAAAAATACGTTAAAATACCGTGAACTTAGAGCCGGTATTGTGTCAGATAAAAGACGGGACTCGATTACGACCTGCAGGATCTAAACCATTTTGTTTAAATACAGCCCAGGCTCCTAATATAAGCCAGAGGTTTAAGTCACTTGTTCTGATAAAAGACGGTTGCATTAAGTTTTGCACTACTGGTTAACGCAAAGTTACACATGCTGTAAGTCGTTGGTGTTCAATGAGCCAGTGGTAATGTATACATGTCAAAATCACGAGCGAACGCTCATGGTTGAACAAACGTGTGCATTGTTTTTAACTACTTATATATGCAAAATTTTGTCAATACGTAGCCTTGCTGAATTGGTAATTAATAAAACATTAAATTTCTAATTAGAACGGTGGTTAGTTCTCAGTCGAATTCACTTAATAATGATGCAGAAAAAAGCAAAAGGATCAAAATAATCGTAACTGCATAAACGCTCATTTTATCTACAAAATGTCTGTGTTAAGCTACGTGTAGTTATACTTCTACAACTGTAATTCTAGCCCCTAAGCGTTTGATTGGCTCATTCTGCAGCTAATAGCCGCGCTCTGTTTACACGTTTGTAGCTTGTGCCTTGTTGAGTCATTATCACTATTATTATTGCTATAATATGATTATTAAATATGGACCGCGGCTGCTGCTGGCAAGCCCTGCCGGCCGGCGTACGTAATTATACATGCACAAGCGGCTAATATGCGTAAATAAGCGTTGTCCAGGGAACAAAGCTGTGCAGTTGGATGCGCGTCGCTGCACGCCGCCCGATGGAATGACTAATTTCCCGTCGGATGTGGACGAAACGGCTCACCTGGGGCGCCGGTGTCCCATCATAGGATCGCCTCCCAGAAAAGTCTCCCCCGGCCGACAATTCACCGGCAAAAATCCACCCCGCCAGTCGGCCTCTCGGGCGGGACGGATTTTTACCGGCGAATTGTCGGCCGCGGAGGAGACTTTTCCGGGGGGGCGATCCTATGATGGCGAGACTTTTTATGGGGCCGGCGATATTTTAATAAGGGGAGACATATGAAATTCGGCGAATTTTTGATGGGGGAAACATTTTAGTGTGACCGGCGACGCAGCGCAGCAGCAATCGTCCAGCAGCAGTAGCATCCCTCGCTTCAGCCTGCGGGCGCCGCTGCACCATCAGTCATGCTTGATGTAATTCTACGTGAATTCTAGCGAGCGAGCGTGCGAGCGGTGCGACTATCGGTCTGTCCGTCGGTGCAGGCGCGTGTGTTCCAGCAAACGACGCCAATATTGTCGGAGGACAGTCAGCGTCATCGTCGTGAGGACGGTTTGACGCCACCGGCAGCGTTGGACGAGCAGTTGGTGACGGACCCGTTCTGGTCGACGTCATTCAGCGACGTGCCTCCGCCTAGCGCTTGCAGCACGTTCACCGAGGACCCCGGTACAACAACGGACCCTTCGATCAGCACGGCGGACCACCAGCAGTCAGCTCGGGACATCACCCCGACGTCGCCGCTGGACGCGACGGTCACCGAGGTCGACTCGCGAGACATGGCGTTCGTGCTGACCGAGTCCACCGACGCCCTGTCCTCAGGCGCGACGTCCTTGGCCGCGGTTGACACTGCAAGCGCCGCCAACGGTGGTCTGTCGAATCGGGAGAACGACGACAGCAAAGTAGCGATGAACGGCGAAGAACTTTCTGCTGCCGCCGCTGATATTTGCCAACCGGACGACGACGATCACGACGACGATGTAAGAAAAATTGGCATTTTCTGCATCAGTTTTTTTCATTTTTGTTCCGTTTGTAGTCGTTAAGCATATCTTTTTTAAATATGTAAACAGGTAAATGCTTTTTATGTATCGCCAGTGACGGAATTTTTTACAGTGTCCGTCCGGTTGCAAACACAGGGATGCGTCTGAATAAAACGTTACATTGATAGCAGAGCCATGGCGTTTCTAGGCAAAATCGCTCTAGTTCAAGCTATTTCGCCTATAGCTGTCTATTGTTCTGTAGTGTGGTCTGTCACTCTGTCGTGTTTGTCGTTTGTCAGATACTTGCACCACGCACGACGGATTTACGAGGGTTGTTCCATAAATAAGTTACAAAACTGCGTTATTTGGCAAGTGTTAGAAACAAAAAAAAATTTGAAATATACGTTTTGTACGAAATTTAATTTTAAACACAAGTGGAATTTTTTGGATGATGACGTCATTACTGTAACGACATAAGTTCACAGAACACAGTCTATCTGTGTATTATTTCCTTCGCCAGTAATCTCAAAAAAAAAACGAATAACAGCATGTTGTTCCTTACGGAAGGAATTTATTGGTAACGTCACCAAATTTAATGTCTATACATGAGGTCACAACGACGTCATCATAATAAAACTCACAAGTAGTAATGAACATTAAACTCCCTACGAAACGCATATAAATTTTCGGATTTTCTTTATTTAGAAAACTAACAGAATGACGCCATTCTGTAACTTATACCCCATTTACACGATCGAGCAAACATCAAGCAGACCTGATGGAACCCCACCCCCTGGCTCAAATGTAGGCCTATAGGCTTAGACCACAGCTGATCACGTGTTATATAGGCCTTTCAATTACAACCCGCCCACCCTCTTAATTAACATGCTAATTACCAGAGCTCCTCGATCTAGCTGGAAGAATGCTAGCAAACAGCGAGCAGACGTCGAGCAATTAGCACGTGTATTTTGAATACATTTGCTCGACGTTTACTCGATGTTTGCTCGATCGTGTAAAAGGGGTTACTTATGGAACGACCCTCGTACGTGCTATTTGGCAGGTGCACTTGTAGAGTCTAACAGCGTTATAGATGTCAGATAGAGGCCCATAAGGAAGGGGAGATTTGGGGTTGACTTTGAATCCCCAGCCAAAACTTGCAACTGCCTATTTATAGGGTGGGCCAAAAAACCGGACCTATTTAAGCGTTGATAACTCAGTGATGGTTACCCGTAGAAAGGCGTGTGATATGTCAAAAGTTTTAGAATGTTGTAGAAAAAAAGGGCCGAACTTGCATAGCAAATTATTTAAATATTCTTAGTTTAATTTGCATAAATCTTTATTACTCCTGAAATTATGCATTTGCCTGCACTCCCATGTGCCAGAGTTCACTGAACTCAAAAACTTACTGCCAAAAAGTCTAGATTTAGATTTTGTGAATTATTCAGTGCGGAAGCATTGCAACAGATAGCATGGTCACAAAATTTCAGTAACTGACCAGCTAAAGCGTGTGCTAATCGAATGCTGGCTCAGCTGATCCTGAACACATTGACTCCATTGATCGATCAGCTGCCTAAAAGGACTGATGGCGGTTATGAATGCAAAAGGTGGGCAACTGCCTATGTCGAATTTCATCTAAACTTAACGTATGTGTTAATGATTGTTGAC
>Ga0209454_1000677_pt1 | contig 18701 bp, 6 predicted proteins | sample WorMetHERISLAND1_2_FD_187400 | JGI IMG/M metagenome (GOLD analysis project Ga0209454, IMG submission 187400) | Marine gutless worms symbiont microbial communities from Max Planck institute for Marine Microbiology, Germany - Olavius geniculatus... | ecosystem: Host-associated > Annelida >... | reverse complement strand
AGGCTGAAGACATACTATTTTTGCGAAATATTGACGACAAGATGTATAAAAAAGCACTACAATTTTTTTTAGTATACAAATTTTTATTTTACTTATTAGTTTTAGTTACTTACTTACTATAAATGTTGTAGACTAAAGTTTGTGAATAATATTGTAAAAGCAGTGGCAACGTGGCAGAGACAATATATACTTCAGGCTGTCGAAACATTTGTTGTCTAAAAAGTTTTTTTTTCAAAAATTTAAAATTTGTTGCCAAAAGCTCATGATGAAAAAAAATTAGGGGCAAAATGAAACGTTTCAGCACCAGTTATATTTTTTGACCTAGAAAATTTGCAGTGTCTGTCAAAAATGCAAAACACCTTGTCCCACTATTTAACCAATAACGCCGCTGTGTAAAAGGTAGACTAAAACAAGCAAATTGTCATTAATTTTGCTAAAAAAATCAAAAAAAAATTGTAATTTAAAACATTAATTTCAATTAAATCTTGCATTAGCTGCAGCAGCATTTAATGGTGTTGATTACCAAGCATCAGGTTTCTTAGTGCTATGCTGCTAAAAAATCTTTGTTTTAATATGCACATAAATTTTATTTTGAAACGGTACTGTCACGAATATATCGTTTATTCATTTAATAACTGTTTGCGTTTGGCGGTAAAAATGACGACTTTTAGGTGTACCCTTCTTTGACACTCGTATTTGAAAAAAAATTCTCATTCAGCGTCACAAAATTTTGTCACAAGATACATTACGAGACTTTAGGTTATTATATGGTAAAACCTTCAATTAGCCATCTTATCTGGTTTGATTCGGTACCGGGTTGTGACAGACAGATGACGAAAAAACAGGCGGACGGAAAGACAGAATTACCGTAGCCAATATTAACTAGCACACATAGTGCGTCGCGCGTAAAAAAATCAAGAAACCTGTGCAGGCAGTGTGGTGCACATATGCGCCAGTTGTTTAGGCAAATACATGCCTGATAAAAACGAACGCCGCAAAAACGACTACACAGTAAACTGTCATTAATGTAACCAAACAATACAATCGTCTACTTAGTTGCTGTTAACTTACGACACTTGCATTAAGGCAAATTTGATTAATTTCTGAATGAATTTAATATTGTCTGTGCTCTTGTTAACTGGAAGTTTTTTGTAAAGTTAGACCATAATTTTTAATCAAGTAAGTAAACAAACAGCTAAAACACGGTAAACAGCAGTAACTGCATGTATGGCAAGGCAGACCGCAGTATCTGCATACCAAATTAAGGCAAACCGCAGTAACTACGCAGATACTGCGGTCTGCCTTGATTTTGGTACAGTTGCACTGCAGATACGGCCAAATGTCTTTCACTATTGTAGCGTAACCAAGCGACATACAGACAAGCAAACTATACCAGTAAAGGCAGAAGATGCTGCAGACATGCCTGGTATGATCAGCTATATTTTGACCAAAAGTGCAAATACGGCTGTCTGCCTTTTCACGGCAATGGGGAAAATTAAACATTTCTTAAAACGGTCATACATGTAATTTTGGCTGTGTATAAGATACAATCGTAATTTTTGGTTTTAGGTATGGTTTTCAAGGATGGCCAATTTAATGGTGTCATTAAATTTTACCCCGGACCCTTCCTGGTTGCCATGGCAACGAAATTTGGGACAAACTGGGCTATAACTCAGTCTGCGAGATTTTTTGCGTCTATATATTATGCATTAGCTTAGACATTTATATCTGGCTACTGAGAACAGATTAAATGTCTAAGCTTATACTTTAGTTTGTGGTTATACTTTTTAATTTTTGCCGTTTTACATTAGCGCTTATACAACATTAAATGAATTGTTTGCAGTTCTTTGTCTGTCCAATGCAATGCATAGCATTGAACAGAGTATAAAATCACCTTTGTGTCCGTGCGTGCGTGCTTGCGTGCATGCGTCAGACATTTCGTAAGCTATCTTCCTTCCACCTTCCCTTTCCCTTCCAATTCTCCTTCCCCTTTTTTTCCCTTCTCTTTTTCCTTCGACCTCTTCTCCTTCCCTTTTCTTTCTTTTTTTCCTTTCCTTTCCTTTCCCTTATTTTTCTTTCCCTTTTCCTTCTCCTTCTTTTACCTCTTCCCCTTCCTCTTTTTCTTCCCTTTCCCCTTCCCCTTCTCCTCTTCCTTTTTCTTCTCCTTTCTCTTCTTCTTTCTTTTTTTTCCCTTTTCTTTCCCATTTTTTTTCTTTTTCCCTTTTTCATTTTTTCCTTCCCCTTCTCCTTTTCCTTTTCCTTCTCCTTTCCCTTCTCATTCCTCTTTTTTTCCCCTTTCCCTTCTCCTTTCCCTTTTTTCCTTTCCCTTTTCCCTTCTTCTTTCCCCTTTTTTCCCTTTTTTTCTCTCTATTTTTCTTTCTCTTTCCCCAACCTCCTTTTCCTTGTCCTTTCCCTTCTCCTTTTCCTTTTCCTTTCTCCTTCTCTTTACCTTTTTCCTTCCCCTTCCCCCTGTCCTTCCCTTTCCTTTTTCCCTTTTCCATTTCCCTTTTCTTTTCTCTTCCCTATTTCTTTTTCCCGTTCCATTCCCCTTCCTTGGTTGCCATGGCAACGAAATTTGGGACAAAATTGGCTATAACTCCGCATGCGTAAGAGATTTACGCGAGATTTTTGCGCCTATAGACGGGTTTTCAAAAATGGGCCATCGAATGCTGCCAATTGCATTTTTTCCCAACCGACCCCCGTTGCTATGGCAACGAGATTTGGGACAAAATAAATTATAACTCGGCTTGCGTAAGAGATTTTCGCGAGATTTTTGCGCGCATAGAGGGTTTTCGGGAATGTGCCATCGAATGCAATTGCATTTTCCCCCGACCGACCCCCGTTGCCATGGCAACGAAATTTGAAACAAAATAAGCTATAACTCGGCTTGCGAAAAAGATTTTTGCGAGATTTTTGCGCCTGTAGGGGGGTTTTCGGAGATGTGTCATCTAATGCTGTCAATTTCATTTTTCCCCGACCGACATTTGAAATTTAACTGTTCGATTTTTTTATCGGTCTAAACGGTCACTGATTATATTTATACGGACATATACTGTAAACTATGGAAATGCATTGGACAGACTCCGTGTTCGTATAAACATTATCTTGTTTTATATATAATGTCTATAAATGACGTCATGGTGGCGAGATCGTGATAAAACTCACAGGTTGTATCCAGTATTAAATTCCCTACAAAACGTGTGATTAGAATTTTTTATTTGAAAAACTAACATAATGACGCTGTATAAGCTTCGCATAAGCCATCGTTCATTAGAAAAGTTATGTCGTTTTTGCTGTAGGCGACAACAAGAAAATATGCAAAAGGAAATTACAAAATGTCACGCAAACGTGGAAAAGCTCCCTGTGAACAGATTTTCACTTAATTTGCACGTCGGAAAATACGCCGGCGTAATCGTCTGTGCAAATTTAAATGTGAAACAACTGGACTTAAAATATACGAGGGTTATTTTTTCGGGGGGTTCATTATAATGGCTGGTCACCCTAAGAACAGTGCTGCGCTACCGCACAGCTCGTGGTGGATCCGTGTAGTCTAAAAAATAAAATTGACTGACTGAAAATAAAACGTTGTTTTAAAACAAGTAATCTTTATTCAAACCATTTTTGCGACATTAATTAAACTTGCATTAAGTAATGGAATGCGGAACAAGATGATTTGTTGCAAAATACAGAAAGTTTTTTATTCAGTTTTTGTTTATTTACGATATCTTACAGTGTTATCAAATTATCGACTGTTTGTTTACACTTTCATAATCTTTGCAAATTGGAATTGTGAATTTTATGTGTTTTAAATAAACACAAAATATTTTAGAATTAGACATAAAATCGATTTGAAATCTAAAGACGTTGCTAAAGTTGAAATAAATAAAATTTGTTTTTTTTGTGTCTGTAAAAATGCTTGCCGTCTAATTATCTAACCTGTTTATGGAATTTTTGAACTAGCCTATTGCGGCAGTTATAAAAACACTACTTTACAGTGTTGGATAAAGTAAAAGTAAAAGTAGTGACCACAAAAATCTACTTATAAAAGTGCAAAACATTAGTTTATACACTTGTTAACGGCAACATTTAAGGACTTGCATATCGAAAACAGCAAAAATTACAAAACGTAATATTGCCCGCATCACACTGACTGCGTGTCAATGTGCTGCTGAATAATATCACCTTTTGTAATTTTTGCTGTTTTCGATATGCAAGTCCTTAAATGTTGCTGTTAACAAGTGTATAAACTAATGTTTTGTACATTTATATTTGCTGTTTTATTACTAAAATACTGTTTTCCTACTGGTGTTCAGTTACATAGATATTGCGCCTCAGATATGTTTACAGTTATTGTTAAAATCCGACATCATTCACTGTAGCGAAGCGCAATGATATCTGGTGTGTACTAAAATAGTTCACCACATTAGAGCTGTGCTGTTTTGAATAATTTATTACTGAAGTGCACTTTCCGAACCAAGTTGTTATGTTCTAGTGAAACAATTCATCACATTTTTATTTTCCTGGAAAAAAAGCGTTCCCTCCTCCTCAGGCCCCAGCCAATTTTGTGGTTAAGGTAGTAACGGGGGTCGATGGGCGAAAATGCGATTTTCAGCATTCAATGGCCCATCCCCCCAAATCTTCCTACAGACGCAAAAATCTCGCAAATATCCCATACACAGACCGAGTTATAGCCAATTTTGTCCCAAATTTCGTTGGCATGGCAACGGGGGTCGGTCGGGGAAAAATGCAATTGGCAGCATTCGATGGCCCATTCCCGAAAACCCCCTATGCGCGCAAAAATTTCGCGAAAATCTTTTACGCAAGCCGAGTTATAGCCCATTTTGTCCCAAATTTTGTTGCCATAACAACAGGGGTCGGTCGAGGAAAAATGCAGTTGGCAGCATTTAATGGCCCATCCCCGAAAGCTTCCCTACAGGCGCAAAAATCTCGCAAAAATCTCCTACGCAAGCCGAGTTATAGCCAATTTTGTCCCAAATTTCGTTGCCATGGCAACCAGAAAGGGTTCGGGGTAAAATTAAATGACATCGTTAAATTCGCCATTTCCAGAAACCATACCCTAGGACAAAAAATTACGACTTTATCTTATACACAGCCAAAGTTATGACCGCTTAAAGAATTGCTTAATTTTCTTCATAGGCGCCATTGTAATTTTTTCGATTTTTGCGAATAAATACGATAAATATTAATTTTAAACTTTTTTAATTTTTAAAAGGCACATCCTTGTGCAAGACCGCGTCGTTTGAGCTATTGCGCGCAAAAATCCGATGAAAGGTCTGACCTGTAGGTGAGTTTTTAAAAAAAAGGTATATGGCTACAAAAATTTGTGCGTATATTTCATCCATTTGTCGGAAAGCCCCCTTAAAGGAATTTGCATAAAATTTTGCGTGACGGGTTTCCTTGCCGAGGTAATCAACCGTGTCAAATTTTATTTTAATCAGATTTGGGGTTTTGATTCTGTGGGGGGTCGAATTTTTGGCTTTCCCATAGGAAAGAGAAGTCGCTGTTAACACAGGGCTTGAACTACTGTTCAGCGTGTGATGTAAAAGAAAAAGTAGCTTAAAAATTACTTTAGTGAAAGTAAATATTTTTGCACTTGAGCAAAAAGTAAATTATCTTTAAAAACTTAACAGTGTGTTTTAGCGTCAAGTCATTAACGTGCATATGCTTTCTGTCTATCCAAGTCACCTTAACATGTACGTACAGTTAAACGAATGTTGTCAGCATTTTTTCTGGCTGTAAAATATATGCTGGATCTAAATAAATATTATCTGCCTTTAAAATATTCTTTCTTTAGTTTTATTTGTGTAAGTATCAAATATTATTTTAGCCATTTTGTACTTACAGCTTTGAGCACTAAAAATGTCAATTTTGTTAACGCTGTGAAAGGCTTTTTTAAAATTTTTGGAACGTTTTAAATATGTGCCAAGTTTATGTTTATTTGTACCTTAAACACAATTTTAAACTTTGAGTAACATAAAAAACAGTTTTTTGTATTTTAAAAACAGAAAATACTTAAAAATAAAATAACTACAATTTTTATGTTGAGAAACACAAACTTTGTTTTTTAAAATTTATGCAGTTACTCTATACATAAACAATGCAGTTCACACCGTTTGAAATACCAGAAGGTTTGAGTAAATTTCGTAATTAACTGTTTATGGTTAGGGTTCTGGTTAAGTTAACGGTACGTCACTACGTCTAGAATTATACTTATTCTGGCCATTTGCCAGCCATTTTACCTTCACTAATTCACAGTAGAAAAATGAGATCAAACTTAATTTCATGGTTTAGTACATTTGCGCATAATTTATATGGTGATGCGTAATTTTTAGCCTAAATAAAACAAGTAAAAAGAGTGCTATAGTTTTAAATGTCAAGATATGCTTACTACAGAAAAAGAAGACGTTATGATGCAACGACATTTTAAGGAGCAGTTAAAAATAAACTATTTTTAAAAATACGTTAACTTGTTTCAATCGTATTGTTATAGTTGACGAGTTAACTACATTGTGAGAAAAAATCTACTTTTTGTAACAAAAAGTAAAATGCAGCTCGAAAATATATTTAAGAAAAGTAGAATGTAGCCTGACAAAAATACTTAAATAAAAGTAAAAAGAAAAATTTTACTTAAGTAGAGTAACGCAGTAGAACTACTTTGTTACTATCCAACACTGCTATTTAACGATAATTACCTTGCGCCGCAGCGGTACAGATATCTGGAGGAGAGCTCGTTGGTAGCTTGGCTTGGCTAGAGACATTTATCTTACTCTGTAGGTCTAGAATAGAACTTAGCTCGTACTGGCTGAAAGCGTAGCTAGAAAGGCTAGACACATTTGGCTTAGGCTGCGTCTGTGACGTAGTACTGCTGTAGCTAGAATAGCTAAAATATTTCTGTCTGGCCATGAAAGCGTTAGCAGCAGTGCAGGTGCTGTATCTAGTCAGTTGAGCTCTAGCCACCGGTCTATGCGGAGCTCTTCTAGCTGTCGCAATGTAGCGCTTGTGATAGCGGCGTCACCGTTATCGTGACGTCGTAGTGTGTGTTCCTGACCTGTAGAACATTGCCATTAAATGCTATTAATCTGGATATCATCCTGAGTCGTCTCTGTGTTCCGCAAAACCCTTAGCTAGACAATATGAAGCAGTCTGACCGTTGAAGTGACACTACCAGCCTTTCTACATTGTGATGAAGCTGATTCTTTTGAACCCAGAACTTTCAGTAAGAAGGCGCCTCCAGGGCCTTTCTTGCATATCACATACGCATACGTTTAACTGCTGAAATGCATGCTTGCTGTCTTTCCATTTGGTTCGTGTCAATGCCAGTGGGACATGATGGGCATATCCAGTTGGTTTATACGGAATCAAAAATCATTTGTTGGATCCGCCTGGTATGCTTTCAATGCTGTTTACCTCAAAACTACTACTTCAAGCAACTTTATTTGCAAATTTGCAGATGAATAGTGTGAATAAGCTAACACTTAACTTTGTCAAGTCTATTAACATTGCGTTTACTGACCACAAGCAAAGACGACAAAATGTCGATTTACCACCGATTCCAATAAATATGCGCCGTCAAAAGCTATAGTCCTATACGGTTAAAGTCACTGAGTCACTGTGGCGAACAACTTCACAGTTACAGAGAATGTTCAGAATCTGACTGTGAAGTCCGCCCAGAGTCCAGATTTTCAGCCCAGATTTACTGGTCGGTCGTCGTTGCATGACTGCTTTACGCAGCTAGTGCATGGCACGGTTTCATCCAGGCAGCCGATCGTCGACGTATTAACTTACGTCTGAAGCGTGCGAAACGTTGTGGTCACTGTATGCCAGACTTACCAACTTTTGATGAAATATGTACCAAAACTGTTCTACACGGTATATTGCCATTTTCATCCGCAGCGCCACGACATTATAGGCTTAATCACAAGCTTCGGTCGCGCACGCTTTCATTTACCGAATATTTGTCCAAGAGTAACTTTTTCACGCTTATGTTGTATAAACACAGTTATTGTAGTTTTAAGTTTATTTTGTTATATTTCTTACTGTTATTTCATATTTGTAATTATATGTTAGGTTATCACGCAATTCTTGTATTTTTGTTGCTATGCTTTTATGGCTAATGTTCGACTCGACTAACATGTTTTTCACACCATAACCTAGATAAAAATAAAAACATTAATTTTAAACTCGTATATTTACAGTATGGTACATTATGTAGACCATCGTTTGTAAAATCTGTATGTATCTAACGAGAAGTAGTTAATTTTAACACTCCAGTAAAGATTTATTTAACTAGTAAGACGCCACAGTTAATCAAACTATAGGTGACAATATCAATTATTGATATAGCGTTACACAGCTGCTCTGAGACGAGTTCCCTGCTTCTCAACGTTTAGAGCCCAACTGAACCAAAATACACTACGCAGCAACTCTTAAGTGCTACAATGACGTCAACGCCGCTGCGCCGCGCTAGACCCAGCTAAGCGTCGCACGGATACGGGACACGTTAACTAAAAAGGAGCGGAAGACAAAGAAGAGCCAGCATTTGCGCCTACCCGCAGCGACTGCCTAAACTTTTTACATTATTTTAGTTCAAGCCAGACTGTTGCATTTCTACATCTTTGCCAGCGCAACTAACCAGCTAAACCCAGATACAGTCTTTTTCTCACCTAATTTTTTTTATATTTTCAGAGTGCTGCTAGACTCCACATTTAAGCAACTCCCTTTTTATTTTACCACAACTCATGCACACCTACTCAGCTCTGCTGCACTTTTACCTTCCGCTAAGAATTAAGTAAGCACAATTTACCATAAAAGAAATTAAAAATCAACTATGGTAAACCAAAATTACAAAAACCAATTTTAAAGTTAAGCTCTGGAAATTAAAAAACACGTATTTAAATAAGCAAAAGTAAATCAATGTCTATAAAGTTATGCAAATATAAACATTAGATAAACTACTAAACAAGTTGTAACAAGAAATCATAATACTTTTATGCATTCTACTGATAATAAATGTCCATAATAGCAAATTATCAAATAAATCAATTTAGTTCGATAACAGTAATCGAATTATAACAAACATGCTTTTTAACTTATGAAGAGGATTGTCATCTTGACACAATGTTTTTATGTATTATGTAAAACACCAAAGTCACTACTAGTCAGTAAAAAGTGTACCGTTTCAGGCAGTATACAGTAAGCACTCAATATGCAACAAAAAATCAAGAAACCTCCATCAGAGTCAGACGAGTGATGCAACAATCGAAGCCAAACGAATGGTAAAGGTCAGTGTCTGTGTTCACGGACTTAGCAAGATCAGTCATGTCAGTTAGCATTATATCAACAGCTGACTTGAGCAGCACACGGCCGTAGCACCAAACTTGTTTGTCTCTCCGACAAATCACGAAACTGAGCCAAAACACCATGTCACACGCAGAACACTATATAACACTACATAGGGCCTATCTGGACTACAATAACATGAAAATTCCAAATCGCCGTAATAATAAACCCAAGTCCAAATACAATATATGTAAACACCAACTAAAAAAAGCATCAAACTAAATTATGCCGACAAAAGCATGCGCATATTGTAAACCACCTTAACCTTCTAATCCTCGAGTCGGTCGGAGTCGTTATCCAGATCTATTTTCCATGGGTCGGCATTTCCCAACGCAGCGGAATACCTGTTACCCATGTAGAGTGGTGGGTCCTTGCCTGTAAACTTACTTACTTAGCACTTAGATCCTCCGGTCCTTGACAGAACAATGGGCAGCAAGAGTTCGCCATTTGCTTCTGTTTGTAGCCACAGCCCGGACGCTGTTTCAATCAACTCCTCGGTCCACCAGGTCTTCTTTAAATGTAGACCGTCAAGTCTTCGTTGGACGACCTCGTCGTCTGCCACTACCATGAGGGGTCCATGACATGGCGCGATTGGCTGGTTGTCTAGGTGGCATCCTGATGATATGGCCTGCCATCCGAAGTCGCCTTTCTGCTACAATGTCCTGTAATCTTCTCTGCTCAGTCCGGCTTAGCACCTCCATGTTAGTCACGTAGTCCTTCCATGTAATGCCTAGAATCTTCCGTAAGTTGAGCTGGTAAAAGACGTCCAGCTGATGACATATTCTAGCTGTACTCTTCCAAGTCTTGCTGGCGTATATGGCTGTAGAGACAATGAGAGTGGTGTAGAGGTCTAGTTTAATCTTGACGCTAAGCGTGCTGGATCGCCACACGTTGTCAAGTCGTCGGAAGACTGCTGCTGCTTTTGCCAGTCGAGTGTTGATATCCGCGTCAACATTTTCCCAGGTAGGTGAATCTCTCTACATATTCTATGTTTTCTTGTGCAACGGCTATTGGCTGTGGTGATGAACGCCGGGTGATTTTCATGGCCTTCGTTTTTTTCCCGGCTTATATTCAGTCTAACTTGTGTACTTTGTTCCTCGAGCTTGGTAGTCATATCTTGGCATATGTTTTCTTCCTCCGCCACTATAGCTATATCATCAGCGAAGTCCAAATCTGTTAAGCGGTTCCGCTTCTGTCAGACGATGCCGTATTCCGATTTGTCCATTGTACTGCGCATGACGAAGTCGATGACTATAATGAAGAGGAGTGGTGAAAGGATGCAGCCTTGTCGAACCCCTGAGACAATCTCAAAAAACTCTGTGTACCCACTTGCAGTCTTGACACAGCAGCTGGAGTTGTCATATAGTGCCTTAAAAAAATTAATAAACCATGAACCAGTCAAAAATGCCGTAGTATGTCAGAATTTTTTACAAGAATGGCCTGTGTACACTGTCAAAGGTCTTGTTGATACTGTAAACTTTGTTCAATAATGTTGCACAGGTTGAATATGTGTTCAGTGCATGAACGCCTTTTTCTGAATCCTGTCTGCTCATTTCGCAGGGTGCAATCTGCTGCATCTTGCAGTTTGTTTAGCAGCACACTGCTGAAGACTTTGCCAAGTGTAGAAAATAGTGTGACTCCTTGCCAATTATTGCAGTCCTTGAGACTTCCTTTCTTTGGCAGTCTGATAATTACATCTTTTTTCCAATCTTCTGGGACCTCCAAGTTCTGCCATATCATGTTGAATAGTTTAGCCAACTGTTTTGCTACTGTCTCCTTGCCATGTTTGAGCATCTCAGCAGATATGTCATCCACGCCTGGTGCCTTATTGTTCATTAGGCTGCTGACTGCACGTTGGACTTCTTCAAGGTTGATGTTTTCCTCGTAGACTTCGAGGGAGTCTGCCATAACAATGTCTCCGAAGTCTGGTGTAGACAAGGGTTCGGGCTTGTTCAACACCTTTTTAAAGTGCTTTTTCAACCTTAAGTTCTACTTACTCTTTTAGAAGAAGGCGTCCATTCTTTGCTATAATTGGTACATTAATGTTGTCTTTGACACCCGTGAGCTGCCTTACTACGTGTAAAGTGATTGGATGTCGTTCCGACTGGCTGCTTTCTGTGCTTCTGTACACTTAGACTCTATCCAGTCTTTTTTGTCCTGTTTGCAGCTTTTTCTCATTGCCTTGTCAAGTTTACTATAGTTGACAGCTTTAACCTGTGCTCTTGCTCATGTAAATGCCTGATCTTTTTTCTTCTTTGCTTCTTTCCTGTCATCGATAAGGTTTCAGGTTCTGTCTGATATCTAACGCTCTCTGTTTGTGTCTCCTTTGCGTCTAATAACAATTTCTGCACTGGCCTTTACACTGGTGCTAAAGAGTTCCCATTTCTCTTCTATGGACAAATCATCCTGAAGTACTGTGAAACGGTTTGAGACCTCCAACTCATATCTGTGTAATGTTTGTGGGTATTTCAGCTTTGCCACTGCATATGGACAAAATGTTTTTTTCTTGGCACTCCTTTTCAACTTGAGCCTGATCTTGCCCACCAGCAGATAATGGTCTGTACTCACATCTGCACCACGAAATACTCGAATGTCTGACAGTGACAGTCCCATCTGTTGTTGATGCAGATGTAGTCAATTTCATTTCGTGTATTGCTGCCAGGTGATAGCCAGGTTTTTTTGTGTGCTGGAAGAATTTATTTCTAATCTTTAGTTTATTGTTGACACATAGACTGGTCAGTCTCTCACCGTTTTTAATGGTTTTCTTCGCTGTCCCATGTGGCCCGACAGCGACATACTGGCCCCGTTGGTCACTGTCAATTTGCGCGTTGAAGTCGCCTGTCAACAGCTTTATGTCGTAGCTTAGAATTTCGTCTAAGGTGTTTTGCAGTTGGCTGTAGAATTCATCTTTTTCGCTGTTTTCCGCCGTCTCTGTTGGTGCATATACTTGAATAACTGTCAATTTGGCCTGTTGCGTCTGCGGTCTAGCAGTGATGATGCGGTGTCTTACCGGTTTCCATACAATGAGAGCAGAAGCTGCTTCTTTGCCGAGGAATATCCTTACTCCATCGATGTGCTGGTCGTTGTGTCCAGAGTAAAGAACGGTAATGCCGTCACTGCTAAATTGTCCTTGTTTTGTCCAGTGCATCTCGCTGACACCCAAAACTCCTAATCTGTATGTTTGTATCTCTCTCAGCACTTGGGCCATGCCATTACATTGGTATAGTGTGCGGACGTTCCAAGTGCCGATCTTAGTAATGTTCTTGGCATTGGAGATTTGTCTTTTCGAGATGAAGACTTCCTCTCGGCTTTGGTCCACATCTGTTATAGATCCACCTTCCGTGTTATCAGGTGGGAGGCTTCTTTTTCCCTGACTTGTTTGTATACCGGAATGATTACCTCTTGTTGTTTCCGTAGTATGAGTTGTTTTACAGGGTGAGGTTACTAGCCCCACGCCCAACCCTTCTTCTTTTTTAACCTGGCTTGGAACAGGCTTTGGCGGAGTTGCCTGTAAAAGGTTATTAAAAAATGCGTTTTGTGTAAAAGAGGAACCTTACACGACAGTCTGGGTAAGGGCGAAAACTAATAAACAACGAAAATAAGCGACGGATATTTGCAGATATCCTAAAACACAAAGTATGTACTACCAGGTTTTTCAACAGGAAGTCTTACCTTACTTACTGCAGTGTTCCACGGCCGTCCGCGGTTCTGCGGTCCCACTTCCACCGTCTGTGGCGCTTCTACCGCGGGCCGTAAAACTTTCTACTGCCACGATCATCAAGAGACAAACGTGTAATCAAAGATTTGGCATGTGAAGTAAGTTTTGAAATAATCAGTTTAGACTGTAGATCAGTGGGTACCTCAAACGATGACGAAACATTTTTAACCATATTATACCATGACGGCAAATCACCAACTTCTGTTGACATAGTAGTTAACGCATACTGTAGAACTTGTCCATAACTAGGAACCAACTTAATTCACGATTTCACGGCCGTGACATTTTCCGTGAAATTGATCTTTTTCCGTGAAAAACGCTGATTTCCGTGAAATCCGTGATTTTTTTCGTGAATTTTAGCGCTTTCAGTTTAATTTATGACAATTCCAAAGTTTTATCAGCAGCTTTTGTACGGATGTTGCTGGTTGCCACGTGTCGCACTTTAGCACTAAGTAGTTGACATTGACTCTCTTGAGTCTCTACTTAATGTAGTAAATATTCGTTCTTCTGAAATTTTTTTGTTTGCACTAGCACAGCACCTCAAAATAACGTCTGCGTGGCCCGAGAATTTCCAAAACTCTTTCCGTGAATTTTCCGTAAAATTTGACAAAATCATGCATTTTTTCCGTGAATTCGGTTGGTCCCTATCCATAACGCTTGGTATTAACAATCAACGTCTTCTTACGTCTGTTTAACATATTTTGTCTTGGCTCTTTAGCAGCATTTTCTGCCGCACGTTGTTCACGCTGCGACTCATAAAGCTCACGCTGAAAAGCGCTATTTTGTTCGTAAACCGCGATCTAACCTGACTTGTTCTTGTCCTAACTTAATTCGTTCCAACTCGCGTTTTTTTTGTATGTTTCTTTCGCTTTTTTTACGCTCTTCTAGCTCCATCTATCTAACCTCTAGCTCGGTTAGTTGTTTTACATTACCTTTTTTATCAACTCAAGTATTTTTAATGGGGAACCTCACATAATGGCAACGAGGATGGGATTCATCAGATCTGTGGAATCTGTTGTATGTGTGTTTTAATGGGCGATCAGAATCGACGTTTGATGATATTTGCGGTTTGTTACGCACGTGATTTTGAGACGGATTCGGCTCTTTTTTAAACCTGTGTTGGCTGTATCGTTTTATTTTTGTTTACTTACACTGATTTGTTTAATTTGCTTTTGTGATATAACTGGTGCCGAGGTCATGGACTAGTTGAGTGATGAGCAAACATAGATGATCCGCAAAATGTTTACCGAACATAGGGTAGATTGATGAAAGCGGGTGTTAATGAGGAAGTGGTCTACGGCTTGTGTAGACCTGAGTTGATAGAAAAAATAATGTAAAACAACTAACTGAGCTAGAGGTTAGATTGATGGAGCTAGAAGAGCGTAAAAAAACGAAAGAAATGTACGAGAGAACGCGAGTTAGAACAAATTAAGTTAGGACAAAAACAAGTCAGGTTAGATCGCAAGCGTATGGTCTACGTATGGTCACCCACAGTTCCCTCGGCTTTTTGGCAGTGACTTCGGACGTTCCTCTCGTCCGTCAAATCGATTGTTTTTTTTCTCGGCTTTAGCAGGAACTTCGGAATTTGCCAGATCGACTTAACAGAAAAAAGGTCTTTCAAAGCCTTTTTCTGACAAAAAGACAGTTAGAAAGTGAAGGTAACCAACGGAACACGAATAACGAAAAAATGTGCGCAATTGATCTTTCAATCCACACTTACTCAGTTTTCTCCGCACTTACTTCGGACGGTCAACACCAATTGAAACTGTGACCTTTTCTATTTTTTTACGTTCTTAGAATCCTTAATCTAAATTTTGTGCCCTATCCTTAAAAACTCCTATTTACGGACCAAACAGTACGAATGAACCTTTTTTTCCAAATCTGCCTTCACAATCCAATGCACACTCGGCTATCTTTTTTTGTCCACATTCGCCGAGCATAGCAAGTAAAATGCGTACATGACGAATGGCGGGGAAATGTGCGCAATTGCTCTTTCAATTCGCGCTTACTTCGATTTATGTGTCTCACTAGCTATCCTAATTTATTTTTTCCTTCTTTAAAAAAGTGGCATTAGCCTTGCAGCTTCTGTGGAGAACAGCCCAATATGGGTAATGTTTATCGGAGCGACCGTACGATATCGACGAACGACGTACGCTTACGGAAAAAAATTGCCTTAAAAGGAAATATTTTGCTAAAGGGAAAAATATTTTACTTAAAGGAGAATAGAAAAATGCTTGGTCTTATAGAAAAAAAATGTTTTTTATATTATAAAAAATGTTCTATTCTTATAGAAAAAAATATTCTACTATAAAAAAAGTATTTTACTTAAAAAGAAAGAAAATATTTTATTAAAGGAAAGAACATATTTTTGTAAAAGGCAAAGTAAATTTTTAGCACTATAAAAAATATTATAAAAAAAAAGAATTCGTCGAAAATTTTTCTTCGGACAGTTAACACCAATTGAAACTGTCTCCACAGTGCTAATTAACTTTGGTTTGAGTTTCCATAGTACCTACTACTTTCAGTACTACGGCATACACACCATAGACGTTTGTTAAGCAAACACTAGGCAATCGTCCGTTCCAGTCCGGTCGATCAGACTGCCGAAAATTTGTCCTTACATGTTTATATACATCTGGCCAGAGCCGCGCATGCGCAGTGCGCACGTATCTCGAGGGCGTGGGTTTAAACAAGTTTCTCCTATTGTTTTGATATTTGTGCGCAGGATACTCTTTGCTTTTATTTGGCGGCTTACAAGCCTAGCAAGGCAAAATTTCTAAGGATATTAGTTTGTATTTTTATAAATCAAAGGACGCAAAATTATTATTCCTAAAAATATAAATAAGAGTTTATTGAAAAATAAAAGCATTTACAGGGTGGGCCAAAAAATGGCACAGTTTTTTGTATGTCATACAACTTCACCAAATCTTAACCGATTTTTACAATTTTTTCACTGTCAGAATCAAGAGACAATTGGCAATAAAATTATTACTATAAATCCCACCACACCTAAAGTGTGTCGCTACACTATTTTGTAAAATATCAGTGTTTAAAAAACAACAATTGATAAGAAAATGATATCTGTAACAACACATCGTAAAAAATTAACAACAGGAAACAACCTGTTTATTGTCTCAGTTATTGTCCAAAGTAATTGCCTCGCAGTTTTTACATCAAATGTTCAATGTGTCCGCCTTGCTGCTGGACGATGCACCCAATTTTTATGAATACGCAGATTTTAAATCAGACTCAGATCGTCAGACGTTAAGAGTCCCATAATCACAAAATTTTTTGTAAACAAAACCGATAAACAAAACTTTCAAAAAACACTGACCAAATGCCAATGACGTCAGTTATGATGTTAATAGGCACAGGCAGAAAAAAATATAAGCCTTTAAGTAAGCAAAATGTTTTTGAAAGCAGGTCATGGCCTTGACGGCAGAACGCCGCGTAGTAAACGTGATGATTCTATAACATACAAGGTAGTGTAGCGACACACGTGAAATGTGGTGAAATGTTTAGTAATAGTATTATTACACATTTTCTTCAGATTTTGACAGTACAAAAATTTTAAAGATCGGTTAATATTTGATGAAGTTGTTAACGTATATAAAAACTGTGCCATTTTTTGGCCCAATTTGTATATCATTTTTATAATTGCAAAGAAATGTGGGTTTAATTTTGAAAGTGTTCTAAAAGACATCAAACTGGCCAAATTCTGGAGCTTTGGCGTCGTCAACAATCACTCTTTTACGTTTGAACATCAAAGTTATAGTATAGCTAAAATAATGGGGACAACGTTATTTGACGGCTAAGTGTCCGAAACCGCCTTAGACATAAAAACGTTTTTTCTCCGCAAAGTGTAAGAGATTTATTTTTATGGGTATTTTTGAGGTGACTTGCAAGGATTTAGCGCTGCAAATTAAAAATTACTGTGCTAAAAGTAGTAGCTACGCTGGATTGTAGAAAATGCAACTATGGTTAAAAATTTATGTTTATGTTTACTTTTAAGACGAAACTCACTAGAAAGTGCTCTCAAAGTTACGATATAGAGTTTTCCGTTATTTTGACGCGATAGATAAAAATATCTTACAACGTCTACGGTTGGTAGAACTTTTGCTGCAATTTGACAGAGAGTGCTAAATACGATTGCTAAGTACCGAAAATTCGTTACAGAAGTTTAAAAATGTTTAAATGTTTGTGAAGTTAAAAAGCGACTGGTACATCCTGGATTGCTCTGGAGCAGAACTTTATCGATACTGCTGCCAATGAAGGTAAAAAGTGTCCCCTTGCTTGTGTTTGCATACTGGGCCAACACTTCAAGCAATTTTTCTACAAGCAGTTAAAAAATGGACAACTAAGTGAAATGTCAGCCACAATGTCAAAAATGTAAAAAAATATGTTTTACGTGTTATGTTAATTAAGTAATCATATCGCATTTGATAAAAAGTGATATTTTGCTGGTTGTGCTTTTGCATGAAATAAATGTAAAAAACATTAGTTTATACACTTGTTAACGGCAACATTTAAAGACTTGCACATCGAAAACAGCAAAAATTATAAAGGGTGATATTGCCCGCATCACACTGACTGTGTGTCAATGTGCTGCTGAACAAAATAATGTTCATACGAACACGGAGTCTGTCCAATGCATTTTAATAGTTTACAGTATATGTCTGTATAAATATAATCAGTTAGCTGTTTAGGTTAATAAAAAAAAAATCAAAATGTTTGATCTCAATGCATATACCTCATTCTGTCCCAAATTTACTTAACTTACCTGACTCAGCTTCAATGTTAGTTTTTAACTGAATTGTTTTAAAATCATATGTAACTATGTAATCATATTTAAAATTAATATTAAACTCGTAATAACCATTAAGCTTAATAACAGTATTTTTTGGTTTGTCTCACAAAGTACTATATTTTTCAAAATAGTCAACTGTTTCTTGAATGCATGTGTGTTTATTGATTTCATTAAGTTTTCTTGCTTTATACACACATTTGCTGCATGTAAATATTTTACTTAATTTTCCAAAATTAGCAATGTAACTAAAATGGTTTTGATACAAATTTAAATAACAAGGAGTTCTGTGGCATTATAATCATATTTTCTTATGTATTAAATTTCACTATTTTGCTTAAAATTAACTATATTCATTGCATAATCAGTACGTTTTTTACTTTATTAAGTTTATTTACATAATTAAATTTTAGGTAATTATTGTCGTAACACTTATAGTTTTCAATAAATAATTGTTTTTTAGTTTGTATTTTCGTTTTTAGCCCCTTTTGTCAATGCTAAACATGTTTAACCCTCCTACTACCGCAAATGTTTACATTCATCCGATACCAGTGGGGTCAACGTTGACCCCAGTCTGCTTTCTAAATATATCAATTCCATTTTGCACGTAAAATATTACTGTACGTGGAACAGTTGTTGTAATAGTTGCAGCAACTTTTTGCAGCAATGGTTGCTGCAACTGTTGCAGCAGTTTTTTTTGCTTAAACTGTTGCTGCAACTGTGGCGTAACTCTTACAGCAATTTGTTGCTGATGCAATCATAATTGTTACTACCAGCTGTTTGTTATTGGACCTATGTTTTAAGTTACGGTATCTGTTT
>Ga0209454_1000673_pt1 | contig 18733 bp, 7 predicted proteins | sample WorMetHERISLAND1_2_FD_187400 | JGI IMG/M metagenome (GOLD analysis project Ga0209454, IMG submission 187400) | Marine gutless worms symbiont microbial communities from Max Planck institute for Marine Microbiology, Germany - Olavius geniculatus... | ecosystem: Host-associated > Annelida >... | reverse complement strand
GCCATATCTCGCACCCTTTACTCATATACAGCGACTTATTGGCCAAAAATCGCAAATTTTGCCCACCCCCTCTTATTTAGCGCCCTCATTCGGGGCGACCCCCTTCAAATTTATGGAAAAGCTTTACGGTTCCTGAAACTAGAGTCTTCCAGGCAGCCGACGGTGAAGATTTGGTGATCCTAGCTTGCACCGTTTTTAACTGATCCACCCATGTGACAGACAGACAGACAGACAGAATTGCGATGGCTAAGATGCGCTGAAAGCAGTAGCTGCTTTTGCGCGTAAAAATTGCCAATGGCTACCCGTAATGGTCTAGGAGCTAGTTGGTCGACTGGCGATCCATGAAGCTATGGCCAAGGTCATCAGCCGCCTGGCTGTCGCAGTGGTGACAGCCGCCGCGCAGGGACATGGCGGCTTTCGCTATGGCGGCCTCTCGCTATGGCGGCCCTTCGCTATAGCAGATCCAAACCGTCGTCAAAAACCTTGGAAAAATCTAATGCTACATCTGTCACATAAGGATTAGTTAGGAGCTGCAGATGATTATTTTACAAAGCAGTGTTATGATAGTTGTAGTTGCTCAGTCTGTTAGACTGAAGGCAAACTGATGCATGCAAGGTAAAGGTGACTGAACTGAACTGAATCAAACTAAACTGACAGTTTATGCACTTAGTATATTCCTGTAGATGCAACTGAACTGAACTGAGATTTTTAGTTCAGTTTAGTTTGGTTTATTTCTGTTGCTTTGTACACGTCTTAAGAGGTGCTGGAGGATTGTGTGAAGTTGGGTAAACAACAGTTCACTCCATAACTCTCGGGAGGATTGGAGTGGCTGCTATCGGCTAAAAGTCGACATGTCACGTGGGAATGGAAACTTTGGAATGGGGCTAGCCAGGCCTGTTTCTACATGTGTGGAACTATGGAGGAAGAATGTGAGAGATTAAAGAGCTCTGATAGTGACATTAATAGTGGTTTTAATTGTAGTAGTAGTAGTTGTAGTTGTTATCGCTGTTGCACAGGATGACAAGCAGTATGGAGTGATATTGGAAGTCATAAAGAATGATGCTTTACGCCAGATTGAGAAAGAACGGTACTGAGAACATTACACACATTGCTTCAATCTCTTCCTTCATTGAATGATCTGTCTACATGTCTTTCTCTGTCTGTATGTCTGTGTTACGTTTATGCTTGTGTGGCTTAGATTGCACTTGCTCAGTAACGCATACACTTTGGTAAAATTTATATTATAGCAAGATGAACAACGATATACAGTGAATGGCTATTGTCTAGGGAATGGAACTAAAACATGAAGGCGCAGCAGCAAACAAAAACATAACATGCGACTGTCCTGTAGCTGGTTGGTGATGCGAGGTGGTAGCCGGAGGATGGCGAATGGAAAATGGAAGACGACGGCGGACGGAAGGCGGTAGTTGGGCGGCTGCCATTGAACCCGCTTGCCACGTGCTGGAAGACGGAAGTCGGGTGGCGGACGTTGATAGTCGGACAGCTGACGAGGAACCGCCTGTTACGTGCTGCGTCGACGGGGTTACGCGCCAACTGACTCGCAGACGTGTGTCGTGTAGTCGTAGTCATAGAGGAAAGCGTTCCTTCAGAAGTCGTTTGTAATCGTAGATTCGTTCGTACAACGTAGTTCGTCCTTTCACGTACGTCTTGTCAAACGTTGACTACCTGCTAACCGTACGTATACACAGAGCACGACGTGTTGACTGTTCGAGTGCTCCGGCAGGTAATAACGTTCAGCTGTCGTCTCTTTGCCAAGAAGAGTTCTTGCACATGCGCAGTAACATCGATCAGCACGTGCTGTTCAGGTCACGTCTACAAGGTGCAACTGGGCCACCAGACGACTGTCACATCAGGCGTGAAAAACGGACCATCGTATAGACTAGATGCCATGCCGCCATTGACTGTTCACGGTTGACAAAATGCAAGCGTGCACGCGTAACTGAAAGAAACAGGGGCGGTCCTAACAGTCTCTCTGTGTCTGTGTCTGTCTGTCTCTCTCTCTCTTTATGTCACTTATGTCTGTTGGAACTTGGAGGTTATGTTTTCCTTCCTGGATATGTTTGTTTATTTGTCAGCTGGATGACTCAGAAAATTGTGAACGGATTTTGATTAAATATTTAGAAAGGGTGGGGCATCATGCATCAAGGACCTCAACATTTTATGACTTTGTTATGTGCGTAAGTTTGCCAAATTACATGATGAGCTGTTAGCACATTTTGTAACAACACAAGTGAATGATTGGCTAGTAAATGTCAGATGCAAAGTTTTACAATAATATGTGTTGTTTACTGCTTCTGCTGCCAAGCATTTATATTTACAGAATGGAAGTGGATGTTTTTATCCATAAATCAGTAGTAGTAGAAGTAGTAGTAGTAGCAGCAGCAGCAACAACAGCAGCAGTGTAGTAGTATTGTGGGGTGTGGTTGTTGTAGTAAGACAGAGGCTGAGCAGTGTATAATGATGGCAGCTAAGACATTCATTCCAGTCATTGATTCGTCATACATGCTAGTAGTAGTAGTAGTGGTGGTGCTGTAGTAGTAATACAAGGGCGCGTGGTTGCTGTAGTAAGACGGAGGCCGAGCAGTGCATAATGATGGCCGCTAAGATCATAAGTCCAGTCATCGACTCGTCCTACACGGCTGGCTACAACTGGTGCATTGAACAAGTGAAGGCCTCACAGTACATGGAGCTCGCTCACAGTCTGGACATCGACAAGGCCATTGGCTTCCTGAAGCAGAAGGATTTCCAACAGGTTATTGGCTATCTCTCTATTCCCATCTTCGTCTGTCTGTTTGCTTGTATCTTTAGATGGTGTCCAGTCCACCCACCGTTCTGAGTGGCCACCATAGTTAGAGATAGGGTTAGGAATGGGTTAGGGTTAGGGTCAGTGTTAGAGTTTGTTTAACGTTTAACAAGTACGGTTGTTGTCTAAAACACGTATTTGGTGGAATTTTGGAATAGTGGACTTGAATCCTTGAGATTGCAAACTGTGATGCCAGCATGTCCACAAGGTACTAAGTCAAGCATAGCCATTCCACAGCACTTAGCTGCATCTTCATGGCAAAAGGCTGCAATTCACTGGCCACACATTTTGGCCTTAAGGCCAAGCCTGATGTTTGGCTGGAGTGTTAATCTTAAGACAGAAGTGGTCCTATTAATGTCTGCCTATCAACGTGTTTTTATGTGCGAGAGCTAGCTAGCTCGCTGTAGCGCACATCAGCTATGGTAATTCTGTCTGTCTGTCTGTCTGTCCATCACGACCTGGTACCGTTTCAAGACCAGTTGAGCTACAGACTTTCGGTTTTTCACCATATGATAGCTTAGTGTCTCTAGTATTTCATGACAAAATTTCATGCCACTGGGTGAAAGGGGTCCCCATAAACGAGGGGGCGAATGAGGAGCACCCCTCCTAAAAAGACGTTGTTCTAGCGGTATTGGCTCGTCTAACCTGAAAATGGTTGCAGATAGGCACAGACATGCTGCTTATCATAACAAGCACTGGCAACGAGCTTCTTTAAAATGTCAACATTGATGACCTTGAATGACCTTGAACCCCTATAATAGGGGGCTTTAGTGAATTTTTTTGTGATTTTGGGCTGCGACACACATTTCAAAAGTGAATTGCGGCGAAATGGCTAGAGATAGACCGAGACAACCTGTGTATGAAATTTTTGGCATTGAATGTAGATTTTAGCAGTCCAGGTTTGGACCCTCTATATTCAAAGAGACCTGCGCATGTGGGTGTCAGATAGGGGTACTCTTCTAAAAAGTAGTTATTTATTTGCTCTTGTCTTGTCTAGCGTGAAAATGGTTGCAGATAGGCACAGACATGCTGCTTATCATAACAAGCACTGGTGACGAGCTTCTTAAGAATGTCAACATCGATTACCTTGAATGATCCTGAGCCCTAAAAATATTGATTTCAAGTGATTCTTTGGCAATTGTTGGCTGCAAAAGAGTTATCACATGCGAACAGGAACTACCATAGGCTCTTGCGTGTCTCATGAGCATTAGCTCAGATTTCTTGTTATGCTAGACAGCACGTAGTGCTAAGCATGTTTTACCTATTGTAGAGGTATCTGTCTGTCCATGGTGTGTCCATCTGTCACACTGTGTGATTGTATTAAAATGTTGCAATATACAGTGCCTCAAAAAAAACATCCCTGACATTTTCGAATGTTACGTGAAAACCAATCATCAGATTTTAATAATTTTTGATAAAATTATTCCTGACGCCACTTGCCATTTAATGACCATTTAGTTTGTTTCTGCACAACCTGGGAAAAAACACAACCAGCGAAATATCACTTTTTTATCCAATGCGATATAATTGCTTAATTAACATAACGCGCAAAAACACATTTTGTTTACATTTCTGACACTTTGGCTGACAATTCATCTAGTTGTCTATTTTTCAACTGCCTGCAGTAAAATTGCTTGAAGTGGTGGCTCACTATACGAACACAAGTAAGGAGACGCTTTCTCCATTTATTGACAGCAGTATCAGTAAAGTTATGCTCTAGACCAATCTAGGCTGTACCAGTCGCTTCTTGACTTCACAAACATTCTTAAACTTCATCTGGTAGAAACACTGCTGCATGACAGTCAAACCTTGTAATAGACCAGCTGTTTGGGGCCCACAGATTAGGATAGATGGAATTTATTGACGTTTTTTTCATTCATTTTAACACGTATTATGCTTGTTCTGCTTTCCCAGGTAGTGCAGAAGCAGACGTTGGGCAAGGTGGGAACTAAAACACTTTTTTAATAGCCAGTTGTGTCAGAAATATTTCTGCCAAAAATTATGCAAATCTGCTAATCTTCCTTCAAGTTACGATCGACAATGTTGGGGATGGTTATTTCAGGTTTCTGTTTATTTCAACACATATTTCGCTTGATCTGCTTTCCCTAGGTAGTGCAGAAGCATACTTTAAGTGAGGTGAGAAACTAAACAGTCATTTGATGGTAAATTGTGTCGGGAATACTTGTACCAAAAATTATCAAAATTTGATAATTGGTTTTCAAGTTATAGTCAAAAATGTCAGGGATGTTTTTTGAGACACAGTGTAAATTTTTACTGTGTTCTACCACAAAGTGGTTTTTTGTGACAGAATTTCTTGCTGCTTGATGAGGGGATTTCTCTCATATGAGGGTGTCAGATAGGGGTATTTCCTAAAAAGTCATTATTATAACCACTATTGACTTGTCTAGTGTGTAAAGTGGTTGCAGGTAGTCACAGACTTGCTGCTTATCATAACAAGCACTGCTGACGAGTTTCTGTGGGTATCAGAATTAATGATGTTGAACAATCTTGAACTACCAAAATAGGGGTTTTAGTGATTTTTTTGCAATTTTTGGTTTTGATGCACATTTCAAGAGTGAATTGCACCAAAATGGCTGGAGATAGACCAAGTCACCAAGACAACTTGCATGTGAAATTTTCAGCATTAAATGCAGATTTCAACAGTCTGTGCTTTGACTCTTTTGGTTCAAGGAGACCTTCTTGGAGGGGCATCAAAATTGGGTACCCCTTTAAAATGCACAATTTCTGCTGCTATTCACTAATTCAGCATGAAAACAGTTGCAGATGTACACAGACAGTTATTGTGCTGTTGCTGTCTGTCAGGCGGTGGAAACTCTCAAGTCGTTTGAGAAGAAAGATTCTAAAGTTGCTTCTGCTGCTGCAACTAACCTCTCCTTTCTCTACAACCTGGTACACTGCTCCTAGCAATATATTGCTGGCTATATGTCTATTTATTTATTGCATTTATTCAGTAAATTACTAGATTTGCTCATTTGTCACTTACCGCTGTGTTTCATTAATACTTTTGCCTTTGGGTTTTTGTGTGAATAGCTTCGTGCATATTGGTTTTTGTTGCATACGTATGCTCTATGTAATTGAGAACCAAAACTGGTTGAAGCAAAGACGTGCCTTACAGGGTTGGAAGTGGCAGCTGATTGCCATGAGCTAATGATACTGCAGCACATTATGCGGATTCCTAGCTTACGTCAGCAAACAATTGGACCCACAGTGCAGCTGACAGACACACCACCACCCCAGTCAGCCTAGCTTACTAGGCCTTCAGTCACTACTCATATTCCGTCCCGCTGAGGGTAGGAGGCTGAGTTGACCCGAGACTGACAGTCAGTAGTGAGGAAATTGAGTGCATTTGCATGTTAGTCTGTGTGTGTGTCTCTATCTGTTTGTGTATGTCTGTCTGTTTGTCTGTTCGTCTGTCTGCAGACACGTGAGGTATATAGTAATCTTTTTACATAAAGTTCTGTTTCACTTTTTGTTTGTTTGTTATATTCCGTTTTTTTAGTGTCTGATGTCTCAATATCAGTTCTGTATGCTGCAGTTGGACAGTGCATGAAGTACCGTATTTTTTGCAGCCATTTGCAAATTTCAACAAAAGCGATGTGGATGCTCAGAATTTTGACTTTGCTACTAGACTTTGGCCATAAGCTTTTTACAAGAATATTTTCAGGCAGAAAAAAATTTCTGACATGCTAAAATTTAGGGAAATTAAGGGGGCAGTTGCAGTCATGGGTGTACCGAATGGTTTTGAGGTAAAAGAGAAGAAAGTGTGGGGAAAGACAGGCAAAGCGGAGAGTGTGTAAATGTTTATGCGCATCTTTAGTTCAGCTGACTGCACCCACTTGAACTAACAGCAATATCTGTGTCTGCGCACAGCACGTGCTAAATATCGAGTCTTGCATCTTATTCAGCTGCATAAGCACGAGTACATCAGATTACAACTATCATTAGTTATTATTGTAAATATTAATTATACAGTACAGCTGCTTGCTTTGGAGACTGATCTGTGTCGAGTGAGCATTTTTAGGTTAATATGTGACCTATTTCTTGGTCACAGATTTGCTTACATTGCCACATGATTCCTATGGTCAGGGGAAGTCAGGGAAAGTCAGGGAAAAAGTCAGAAGATCAAGGAAGGTCAGGGAATTTTACATTCCAGAGTCAAAAAAACGCAGACGGTCAGGAAAAATCAGGGTAAAGTACTAGGGTGCAAAAGTTAACAAAAGTGCAGAAAAAAATTTTTGAACTGCATACAACGCTCAAAATTTTTCCTGCTGGCTTCGCTTGCAGATTATTTGTACTTTCACTTTTAAATTTGTTTCTCTGCCCTTGTTTTTAGTGTGATTGCAGGCAATTGAAGCCGACATTGGTATTTTGCATAAATAAATTAGTCAGGGAAAATGATTCATTTTGTCCGGGAAAGTCAGGGAAAAGTCAGGGAAAATGAATTCTGCAGAGTAGTAGGAACCATGTTGCCAGTATACAATGAGTTTTAAACACGTCCAACTTTTGGTAACTGCTGTGTTGAATAATTGAGCCCAACTTTGCATACCTAGCAGTAATATTGTATCATGCTTGTCTGTGTTACTGGTAGGTCGGTTGTGTGCAAAAATATGTGCTTGTGTTTCTTTGCTGTAACATGTGTGAAACGTTGCGGAGATAATTTAGGAGATAGCTGAACAAACGACGTATGGGATGTGTAGCTTCAGTTGCAATACTATTACAGCTCTGCAACTACGACACTTCAACTATTGCACTCTCGTGACTACTACACTCGTGCAACTGCTACTGATACTTAGTCTTGTGTAGACTAGAAATTTTCAGGATTTTTTTTTACTTTTCTTAACTTCTTATTTTTACAGTTCCACATGGGCTAGGAGGCTGAGTTTGGCTATAGCAACGCAGTTGATGCATTTTATTTGACAAGTAAAAGTATAATTTGTAGTTGGCCACAAGTCAGTCAGTTAGCCAGCGAGCTTTATTTGCACTTTTATTATTGCCACATCTTGTATAGGAGCGAGAAGCGTTGTGAATCAGAGGTGTTGTTTACCTTGCACCATGTGTCTAAGCTTATCTGTGTTTATTGGTGCAACGTGTATAATGTAGGAGGGAGAGCAAGGTCAGGCAGATAGATACGCAGAGTTGGCGCTACAGTCCGACAGATACAACCCTGCAGGTACAACTACTACTACAATGCTACTACTTAGGGCTGACACCGGCCTTAGCCCATCAGCGTCTGCAATCGCATTGTGCTGCATTGCATCTTACAAAACGCGTCTGGTTGCAGACATCAAAGTCGTTCAAGTTGGCAAGTTAATTTACGTGGAAATTCTATGATGAAAAATTTTTACCTTTTTAAAATCAGACTACTGCTACTACTACTTGGTACTACTGCACTTTAAAAACTTCAACCTTCTTATTTTTTGTGGTATTTTTGTCAAATGTCACTTGATTTTGCTGCGTGTTTGGCAGAACACGCCTGAGGGCATGAAACAAACAGATGTATCCAGCCCACCATGGCTTGTTTTGTGTTTTTGCTGTGTAAAACTGCTATTCTACTGCTGATACTATTACCATGTAGTAATTGTCTGGGTCTGTGTGTAGCGTTGATGAACAAGAGGAACGTGCTGTGTAGCAGTGATGACTATGAAAAGACTTGTGATTACTACCTACTGCTGCTACTACTGATAAAGTGTACTGGTTGTCTGTGTAGCACTGGTGAACAAGGGTAACGTGATGTATAATCGTGGTGACTATGAGAAGGCTCGTGAATTCTATCGTGAAGCTCTCCAGAATGACTCGAGCTGCGTTGAAGCCCTCTACAACTCTGGTATTAATCACAAACTTTATGATATTGTTAATACGTACTGTTTAAATTTACTGATTTGCTGTTTAAGCTGCTTACCATTCTGATTAATTACGAAGTAACTAATGTCAGCTCTAATTCATTAGCAATCCTAATTTTAGTTAATCAGCATCGTCAGCAAACTAAGTTTGATTTCAATAATTCGGAAAATGCCAATTAGTCAATGTGGTGTCTGTCTCTCTGTCTGTCTCTTTGTGGGTATGTTCTTCAGTCTTTCTCTCAGTTTCTATGTCTGGGCATGTGTAGCATAAAGTTACGTCATTATGAGGACGCTCTGAAAGCATTCAACAAGCAACAAGCTGACTGTCTGTCTGTCTGCCTCTTTGTCCGTCTGTCAGTTTGTGTACCTGTGTCTCTGTCTGTATGTCTAGGCGTGTGCAACAAGAAGTTACGTCGTTACGAGGATGCATTGGAAGCATTCAACAAACTGCACAACATTCTACGCAACAGCGCACAAGTCATGTACCAACTGGCCGATTTGTATCCTTTCTACCAGGCAGACAGACAGATAGGCACACCCTCACACGGACACAGACAGATGGATGTATGGATTGATGGATAGATAGCTTGTCCTGGGAATTAGTTTCAGAAGATACATTTTTGCATACATATTTATTTTGTTTGTGGTGATTTTTGTAAATATATATTTTCACAAGGTAGTGTAGCAAGATGTGATGTGATATTTAACGATCCTTTTATTTCACATTTTTGGCGATATGTGCTAGTGAAAGAATCTTGAAAGTGGTAGTCAATATTTGCTAACAATACCGACAAAAGTTTGGTAGCATGTTGTTTGACTCACAGTGTACGGTGTGTGTCTGTTTGTCTGCCTGTTTGTCTGTCTCTGTTTCAGTACTTAACCTCTATCTGTTTGCACGCTATAGACATAGCCTGCTTGGCGAAGCCGCTCAATCTCGTGAATGGTGTGTATACTATTACTACAGGCCCGTAGCCAGACTTTCACAAAGGAGGTTCGACTCCACCTCCCTGGGCCACGAAGCTTTGTTAATCCATCTACGGGCCTGGGGAGTGCAGTAAGTTCTCTAGTGGGGTTCGAGGCAAAGTCCTAGTTGCAAACACATTTTTGTGCATCCGGAGCTTGAAAATCGTGCCTGGTTGTCACGTTTTTGGTTATTTTTATGCAGCGTTTTTGTTTCTGTTGATGAGGAAACGAATCTATGAAGTCAAACCTTATCTTGCTTTGGCTGTGGTCTGCACTGTGTCTCAAAAAAACATCCCCGACATTTTTCATTGTAACTTGAAAAAAAATTATTTGATTTTAATAATTTTTAGTGCGGATATTCGTAACACAACTTGCCATCAAATAAACATTCAGTTTTCCATCTCACCCAATGTTTGCTTCTGCACTACCTAGGGAAACGGACCAAGCAAAATATGCATTAAAATATACAAAAACGTGAAAAAAACATTCCCTATATTGTGGATCGTAGCTTGAAAAAAGATTAACAAAGTTTAATAATTTTTGGCACAAATATTTGTGACACATCTGGCTATTAAATAATTGTTTAAGTTCCCATCTCGTCCAGTGTCTGTTTCTGCACTACCTGGGGAAATCTGACCAAGCAAAATATGCATTGAAGTGAATGAAAAATGTTGATAAATTCTATTTTTCCACATCTGTGGCCCCTAGCAACCAGTTGATTACAAGGTTTGACTGTCATGCAGCAGTGTATCTACCAGATAGCGTTTAGGAATGTTTATGAATTCAAGAAGCAACTGGCGAAGTCTGGATTAATCTGGAGCAGAACATTATTGACACTGCTGTCAATGCATGGAGAAATCATCTTTGTGCCTGCGTTTGCGCAATGGGCTGACATTTTGAGCAATTTTACTGCAGGCAGTTGAAAAAGGAAACAATTAGACGAATGTCAGCCAATGTGTCAAAAATGTGAACAAAATGTGTTTATGTGCATTATTTAGATTAAGTAATGATACTACACTGGGTAAAAATGTACTATTTCATTGGTTCTGCATTCCCCAGGTAGTGCAGAAACAGGTGATGGGTGAGGTAGGAAGCTAAACTGTTATTCGATGGCTAGTTGCCTCACAAATATTTGTACTAAAAATTATTATAATCTGATAATTCTTTTTCAACTTACAGTTGAAAATGTTTGGGTTGTTTTTTTGAGACACAGTGTACTGCTGCTAATACTGCAATACTGTATGCGTGATGTCTAGGTACATCCAGTTATTGGGAATTGTTCCAACTGATGCAGTGATTGAGAAGAGACTCGGGGAAATGTTTGATGCTGACGGCGACAAAACCGAAGCTTTCACCCACTTCTACAATGTATGCTAACCTTTTGCTAACTGTACTACTGCTACAACAACTACTACCAATGCAGGCTTAGTAAAATTTTGGGCTGTAGCTGGCTGATTGGGGCAGTGGTATCTTTGCATGTTGCACTATGAATGGGTCCAGTCATGCACTAGCATGGCGGGCAGTAACGGAATTTTGCAGATCAGTTGTTAGTATTTGATAAGATTTGTGAATGTATGAATGACGTGAGGGGCTGACTTGAATGTGCTGTGTGTGCTGATGAATTTGTTGCCCGTGTTGTTGCGTTGTGTCAGCCAGTTTTTTTATCTCTGCCAGGCGAAGCTAGTGAATGGAGGAGATAGTGCATTATGTTTAATGACTTAAAATTTTGTGACTGACGTTGTTCTTTTGTTAGAATATTACCATGCAGACTGCTCTACTGTGGCACCACAGTAGAGTTGCAGCATAGCTGGAACTTGGTTCTTAACATTGTTTCACAAAATAACGAGTGCTTCCAAGTCCTGATTACCAAAACTTTTGATGTTGAACCAGGACTGTTAGAATTTGAAAATGTATCAGGGGTCCAGTTTTTTTGAGACGCGTTATATAGGCCTATAAAATGTTATGTACGTCTGCTGCTATCAGTTATCATAATCATTTATCAGTGTAATCACTAAGTGAATAGTTGAGCAGCGAGGTGGTTTTTATGTTATTGCGCGCTCCATTTGTCTGTTCATGTATTTGATCGATGGATGGACAGACAGACAGATGCACAAGACCAGTAACACAGCCTATCTGTACGGCCACGTGTATGTACAGGCGTACAAGCATGACTCGACCAACATATCAGTGATAGAATGGCTGGGCGCATACTACATTGAGTCACAGTTCTGTGAGAAAGCCGTCCCATATTTTGAACGAGCCACTGTCATCCAGTCAGTAGTACTTCATATACTGTCACTCCACTACTACTACTACTGCTACTACTACTAGTACAGGTTGTCTATATTAGTTCAGTTTCAGTTTTAGCTTTAATGCTGTGAGAAACAGTACGTGGCCAGAATTCAAACTTCTGTTAATTGGTCTAGAATATATATCATGTCTGGTCGTATTTAGGCCTGCGCATGTCAACACCCAAGTATGCATACCAAGTGTACAAATTTGTACGAAATTGCTACAGACCGCATGAGTTGTATGTAATGTGTTGCAGCATGTTGCAGTGTGTCACAATGTGTTGCAGTGTATTGTTGCAGGCCCGCGCAAGTTCGTTGGCAGTTGATGATTGCAACCTGTCATCGTCGTAGTGGCAACTATCAGCAAGCGCTGGAAACGTACAAAAACATTCACCGCAAGTTCCCCGACAACATTGAGTGTACGTACCCTAATACTCTAGTATTAGTGCTGTAGTTGTAGTGGTAGTAATAGTAGTAGTAGTAGTACGAGTAGTGGTGGTGGTAGTAGTTAAATAGCATATAGCTCTTTATAGAAAACCCATCTCAGAGGTACGAAGCATTACCTGCCATATGGGATTGCACAGTGTTACCTGCCACCTGAAATAGGTGAACATGCCCTGCCATAACCCCAGCCAGCAGGCTGCTAATCGATTTACCTACTCTGGAGGATGAAAGGCTGACCGGGAGTCGAACCACGACCTCAAGATCACAAGTTGAACGTCTGCCAAGCTACTGTAGTAATATTAGTTCAGGTGCTAGGTTCCTTAGACAACATTGAGTATGGTTGATTTACTTTTCGTTTTTCTTTGCCTAAAATTTATACTGCATGTTGTTCTCTTAAAACTAACAGCAGTATTTTTTGTTCTTGTTTTAGTTGTTAAAATATCTCAGCTAAGCTATTTGTCTGTCTGTCTGTCTGTATGTCTGTGTGCATAGGTCTAAAGTTCCTGGTGCGTCTGTGTAGTGACATGAATCTGAAGGAGGCAGAGGAATATGCAAACAAACTCAAGAAAGCCGAAAAGATGCAGAAACTACGTGAAGAGGTTTTAAATCAGTTGCTTTTTTCATGGAATTGGCCTGTTACTGCAAAATTTGTACACTGTGTTCAGAAAAAAAAACACTCACGTTTTTTGTTGTATCTCTGTTGAGAAAGCTTAGATTTGCACAAAATTTTCAAGGATGTTTACTAGGAAACACGTATTCCAAAAACGAAAAAGTTAGATATTCTTTGATACTTGTGACGTCATGCTGACATCATAGCTGCATTTTGGATGACCGAACAAGAACATGTTCGGTGTCAGTTTAAATAGTCTATGCAGGAGCATAAAAAACAAATTTACTAGTATATTGCCTCAATATGGCAAAACAAATCACATTCGAATTTTTCATCTGCCGTGCCATTAGCAGAAATTAAAAACATAAGCTAAAAGTATTAAAACTATAAAGTATTATTATCGTTAGCATATTTATAATATATTTACATATGATACACTGAACTTGTTCATGGTTGTTTGGCCATCCAAAACGCAGCTTAAATTTCCATGTTTGTAAATTATGGGTTTTACTGCTGAAGACAGACGTTTGATGAAATATTAAAACACATCAATTGGTCATTGTGGTAGCTGGCCCCAAAAATATGCTAATTCGTCATGCAATTTTTCATTCTAAACTTTTTTCATGGTTTATCTTCTTGGCTGAGTGTGAGATCCTCAACTTCGTTGATGCTGGCAGGTGTATGCACACTGCATCACTGCGTGGATGACCACTTGCCTGCTATCAGATAAACGGCTGGAAACTGTTAGTCATGTCAGTTATTTTTATTTAAAAGTTTCATTCCATCAATATCCCATTGTCTGTCCATTGTCCAGAAACATGTAGCACAAACTTGTGGATACATAACCCTTGCTGACTCGCAAGCATTTAATCAGATGTCTGTGTTCAACAGTAAAACCCATAATCTACAATCGTGGAAATATGACGTCAGCATGACGTCACCAGTCGAAAAGAATATTCAACTTATCCACTGGTGGAATACTAGTTTCCTTCTAGACATTCACTAAAAATTTTATGGAAATCTGAACATTTTCCATGAAGATATAAAATGAAACATTAGTGGGTGTTTTTTCTGAACACAGTGTGCATTTCGGTAGAATTTTGTGGAAATAGTTTTGGCAAGTGACAATTTCTATTTTCTATTTAAATACAAGTTTGCAAAGCTGGCTGACTAAATTGTAAATATTTTCAAGTCGACTGACTACTTCAGCAATCAGCAAAACTCCACTGCAAGTTGCAGCACAAAAATGTTCCCACCACTAAAAGATTCAACAACGAATATGGAACATTTGATAAACAGAGTGAGATGAGAGACGTTTTCATACTTCAGAGAATTAGGGAAATTTGCCAGTGTTGTTAGCAAGGACTTGATCCTCAAGGCCAAGGCCAAGGACTCTACTTTCAAAGCCAAGGCCAAAGCCAAGGACTTAGCCCTCAATGCCAAGGCCAAGGACTTGACCTTCAAGGCCAAGGCCAAGAACTTGACCTTTAATTTGCTGCAGTTAACCGCAGAGTTTGGCAAACTGTCCCATAAAATTGGGAAAGAACTTGCCACAGAAAACTGTACATGTAGTTAAACGTCATTTATAGCTCCTTATGAGATACTCATCGCAGAGCTACGGCGTGTCACCTGCCACATGAGATCACAGTATTGCTTGCCACTTGATACAGGTGAAAGTATCTCGCCTTAACCCCCGCCAGACAGGTTGGTACTTGATTTACCTACCCAGAAGGTATGGAAAGCTGAGTTGACATTGGTGTCGGTTATATACCTAGACAGTTTACCTGTCTGCGTTACTAATTACTTGATAAGGATCTGACCGGGAGTCGAATTTAGGACCTTTCAATCAATCATCTGACACTAGTAATTGCAATCCCGGGATTAAATCTGCAATCTCGGTATTCGGGATTGAAAAATTTGTAATCCCAAAATCCCGGGATTTCGTTTCAGCATTAGGCTTACATTAGGCTTATTTTAGTATCCTTTATAGACTTAGTTTATGCACAGAATGTATAATCGCCCCTTACGGTAGCGTTGGTAGATATATTTGAATTGCAGGGAGTGACAGTGGTTGTCAAAATACAACTTACAGTGCACGGCAACGGGTAGACTCTAGCGCACATAAAATATTTTACTTATTAGACGAACCTAGAATTGTTATTTGTATCATTCAGCATTCAGCGAAATACTATTTCAACAAATTTTTGGTAATCCCGAAGTCCTGGGATTGGGATGCCACCAATACAGAAATTCGGGATCCTGGGATTGTAAACACTGACACCCCACCATTATGCCACTAAGCCACCACGTAGTGTGTGCTACTGACGATGATGATGGTGATGATGATGCTGTTGGGTGATTTTGCTGCTATCTGTGTAGCGTACGTCGAGCGGTCGTCAGAGAAGTGGTCGCAGCAGACTCACCGATCAGAGAGAAGGCAGCGCCAGCAGCACAGGCACAGGTATAGTAGACATTACAGGTTAATTTTAACGTTATAAGCTATACAAATTTACGTTTTACTTACTTACCCAGAGACAGACAGACGCAGACATTTCTGTTGACCGCTGTTTGATCAGTGGTGCCTTTAGCACATTCTGTGAGTTCACTACTCCACTTCTCTGCTTGCGTGACCAACCGTGAAATTCGTCACCGCTCGCCTTAACCGCCTGACACTCTGACAATCAAGACCAGGCGGTTAAAGCTATTTGGCCATTTCGTTTACTCCGACCCAGATGAGGACCATATACGTGCTCTCAATGCCAGCATCAACTAGCCACCGAGGGATTGGAAAAAGGCTCGCAGCCCTCCTCGACAGACATTGGGCTGTGGGCAGCCAGGCATATTGCAGAAGACTGACCTCGCTGGCGTCAACTGGTGGAAACGGCTACGCTCTAGCAGGGGCGTGCCCGATGGTGATGATGAGGTGGGGATCTCAAGGACTGTCCTTGATCTTGAGGTCATCAAAGACAAAAAATCGTGGCGTTGGCCTTGGTCTTTGCCATTTTGACCACTGTCCTTGGACTTGGCCTTTGCCTCAACTCTTTGGCCTTTAATCATTTATAATAAATGTACTATGTGCAATGAAATTGACGACTTTTGGCTGTTTTGACTGTTATACCAACCATACACCAGGTTCCGTAATGTTGTGCAGAGGGTTCGCGTCAATCGAGTGCACAGCGACGTACACTAGATGACGTCACCAATGACGGACCATATCAAATGTCGACCATGCAACAGCCGTCTGGTATATATGCTCTAGCCAGTCTATAACCTGCCCAATTTTACCAGTCTGTCTTTTACTTTTATCCATCGTTTCATGTCTGCTCTCTCTCCTGACTTAGTAAATATTTACAGTTAGACAACTTTTCTGCAGTACAGTGCATATAACTGGAGCTGACAACAAAATTAAAATTATAAAATGGTAAATGGATTGCTCAGAAAGTTAATTCAGTTGAAGAGCTGCTAGTAAGTCAAGAAAATGCCCAGGCACTCACAATTCATCATATTCAGGTGACTTGAATTTCCTGAACGTGAGTGCATATGATTGAATCTGCTGTGTTGTGGTCTACAAATTTTCAGTGGTGCACGTTAAATGTTCACAGAATTGATGTTGTCGTGTGCTTTTTTTTACTCTTTTGTGATATAATTCACAGTTACTATGTGTAAAATTTCAGATAAAATTGTTAAGTCTTTGTTAAGTTTTGTTTTGGGGCCACTTTTTATTAGGACAAAATGTACCACAGCTACCAGTCATTATTGTTGTAGTTTAGTGTTGTGTAGTAGCAGCAGCAGCAGCAGCAGCAGTACTTGTTGTTGTTGTAGTTGTAGTTGTTGTTGCTGTTGTTCAGACGGGTCGTATGTTGACCCACTGGGTCCTCAGATGGAACGACCACGCACTGCCGCTAGACGTCGAGGCGCCGAGCAAAGCTCTGCTCTCAGCGACGAGTTCAACAACGAACAGATCGGAGACGACCTTCTGCCTGACTGAATTATAACTAGAAATTAGGAGCAGAGCCCAACGTGAGGCCACCCGGCGCCCCCAGTGACTGGGTAGACATTTAGGGGTTGAAATTTCGCCAGCCTGTCATGCTCCACCCCTTTAGCACTGATGTACAAAAATTGAAACTGTACAGCCACAGATTCGCCTGTCATCAACGGAACAGTATCATATAGGCGCGGTTTATAGCTGACATTTTAATGAGTTTATAGTGGATAACACATAACACTTTCCTAGCCTTTGTGTAGCACAGTGGCGTGTCGTGGGTTAAAAAGTTGTCGAGGCAGGAAGTTGCAATTTTTGGACAGACAGACAGCAAATTTTCAACAGAGTAGATTATGGGTGCTCAAAATTTCAATTTTCTATCTCCCCAAAGTGGAGGATTTTCAGTTCAAAATTGGTATTTTTGGAAGCTGATTTTCCATAACTTTAAGACTAAAATTTAGAAGCGGAACGACTCCATTTTTGCCCCCTATGCCCCTCCCCCTGCCACGACTCCACTATTGCCAACAGAGCAGTTTCACATAGGCGTGGTTAGCTGATATTTTCATGAGGGCATTCCCTCTAGATCCCCATGTTTCGGCACTTTGCTCCCATGTCTCTCGGTAAAGAGAAGTTAGAACAGAGATGGAATGGGGACATACTTTGCTCCCCTGTAACGCAGTCTTGATAAGCTTACTGTACATTGTAGGATTGCAGAACCACATCTCCCATTTGCACCCTTTCCACATCGTTTGTTACGCTCTCGCTTGCCCCTCTCTCCCTCTTCTCTTCCATTACCTCTTTCTCTACTTCCCCATAATTTTTCTTTATTCATTTATGGGCACTGGGATCACTGGAGGGTAGGTCAGCTGGCTGACAGATACTTTCTGTACATTTTGAGACTAATGGAATATATTTCTCAGCTTGTATCTGAGCTCGTATTTAGTGTGCCTTATGGCATGGGGAGCCAAGCCACTCACCCACCTGCGCATGGGTCATAGGGCCGGGTCGATTAATCCATAATCAGCCAGTAACTCTAGTGGCGTACACGCGCACGTCTAGAGTCATCGGTTATAACTGTTATTATTGTTACTGGTTAGTTTGAAGCTAGTATTGACTGGTTGCACTGTGTCTGATGTGAGGGGAGTCCAGTCCATTGACAAGTGGGAGCACGATGCTTCAGGACTGGAAAAGTTGGGGAAAGTTAAACTGGAGGAGGGAAGGGGAATCTTTTTACTTGACAAATTAACAAAACACAGTGATCTGCATTGCAAATAAGCCTAAACAAATAAAAATGCTGCCGTGATATACAGGGTGGCCCAAAAATAGTAAGCTGTTGCACTTTGTCTATATCTTCACTGAAAATCAACCAATTTGCACAACTTTTCACCAGTAGACTTTGTAAGAAATTCGCTACACAGTGGCATGCATGTCACAATTATGTTGCTACACTACCTTGTAAAACATAAATATCCAAAACCAACAATATCTACAGATTACAGGGGCGTATCCAGAACTTCAAGTTAGGGGGCGTGAAGTAAGGAGGTCTGGGGACGGAAGTCCCATGGAAGCTTAAGCTTTTTGTGTATCAAAGCATGGATTTTTTGGCACTGGTTGTAAGCTAGATATTTTTCCTGGGGAGCAACTTTAGAGAGTATTCCCCGGCCTTTACCTTTCCTTTTTACCCTTCCTTCTTCTCACCTTCGTCCCCTTCCTGTTTTCTTGTTTCCTTTTTCTTCCCACATCTTCTTTCCTTTTCTC